>Ga0265296_1000282_pt1 | contig 88731 bp, 79 predicted proteins | sample MunlanPumphouse1_FD_189073 | JGI IMG/M metagenome (GOLD analysis project Ga0265296, IMG submission 189073) | Groundwater microbial communities from a municipal landfill in Southern Ontario, Canada - Pumphouse #1 | ecosystem: Environmental > Aquatic > Deep subsurface > Groundwater | place...
CCATCTTAACGGATGCGCGGGGGTTATTTTTTTTAGATTTCTTCAAAAAATCACAACCAAATTTTCTATCAAAAGACAAAATCGCGCTTAAGACAATGGCGTTGGCAATCAAACGTTAAATACTCTTCTCAAAAATATCCTTAAACAAAGCGCAAGGATTTTCTTTTTTATTAACCAAATTATAAATAAGTTTGTCCGATATGACATTTTAACTTCCCGCTGACATAAATTAGAGACATTTGACAAAATTTTTGACACATGATAATATTGTAATACAATTTATTACAATTAATTTTAAATATATGCGAGAAGTAATCAATATATCTTTACCATTACCTATGGTCAAAACCGTAAAAAGGGCGGTAAAAACAGGAGCTTATGCTTCGGTAAGTGAATTTTTTCGCGATTTATTAAGGGATTGGCAAGAAGGCAAGTTGCTGCATGAATTAAATGAAAGCAAACTCGAAATTGCTGATAGAAAAGGCAAAATTCTAAAATCCTTAAAAGATTTGAGGTAATTCCTGTCTTTTATGGAGATAATTTACAGCTCAAAATTTGCTAAGGAGTATAAAAAGCTGCCTGCAAGAATTAAAGATATCGCCGAGGAACAAGAAATCATTTTTCGCGAAGATCCTTTTTGTCCGAAACTAAAAACACACAAACTTAAAGGCAGGTTAAACGGATTTTTGTCTTTTTCTATTGGCTATAAATACAGGATAATCTTTGAATTTACCAAGGATAAAAAGACGGTATATTTTCATTCAGTTGGAAACCACGATATTTATCAATAAAATAAACTGATATTTCAAGCGAGAACATCGGCTTTGTTTGATTTTTGACAGAAGAAGCGCCGATGTCTAAAGAGATAATGTATTTCATAAGATGAGAGCGTTGAATAATTAACAATTATTTGTCATTCCGACCGAGTCCTTCAACGGAGTTTATCCCGAGCGTAGTCGAGGGACTCGGGATAAACTCCGTGGAGGAATCCCTTGCGCTAATTCAAGGGATTCCTCGGCTACATTCACCTTTGGCTCATTTCGCTCGGAATGACAGTTGTTGGACATTCTCGGAATGGCTCTTTGTTGACCCACTTCCCGCAGCTTATCACTCAAGAACACAGTTGTTGGACATTCTACGAATGGCTCTTTGTTGACAATCAAATACTCTTCTCAAAAATATCCTTAAACAAAGCGCAAGGATTTTCTTTTTTATTAACCAAATTATAAATGACATGAATCAATGGCGTCTTTTTCTTAATCGGCTTAAGCATTTTAATTATAACTTTCAAGGTTTCAACGCCTTCCACAACCTGCCCGACGGTTTTAAGAGCTTCATCTGTATTTTTCAACTGGCAGATTTTTTCGCCAAAACGGCGATTACGGCTTTTCTCGCCAAAACCTGTTGTAAGCAAATCGCCCAAACCCGCCAATCCATAAAAGGTTTCTTTTCTGCCTCCTAAAAAGTAGCCGATTTCCGCCATTTCCGCCACAGCATAAGTCAAAGCGGCTGATTTTGTATTCCAGCCGTATCCCAAACCGTCAGCCACCCCAAGCATTATGGCGTAGATATTTTTCAAAGCGCCTGCCAACTCCGCTCCCAAAACATCATCAGAATATCTGACGAAAAAATTAGGAGAAGAAAGAATTTTTTTTATTTTATTAAATAATTGTTTAGACGGCGTGGCTACTAAACCCATAGTTGGAATATTAGTTGAAATTTCCGAAGCAAACAACGGTCCCATCAAAACCGCGATTTGTTTTTTAATTGTTTGTTTTAAAATATCGTTTATAACTTTGGAAACAGTACGGCCGGTTTTTACCTCAATGCCTTTGGAAACGGTTAAAACAAACGCGCGTTTGCTTATAAACGGAGCGGCCTTTTTAAACACTTCGCCTGTTACCTGCGCTGGTAAAGCCGCCACCACTAAATCCGCGCCTTTTAACGCTTCCTTTAAATCCAATGTAGCGCGAACTGCCACTGGTAATTTTACACCGGGCAAAGAATGCCTGTTTTCATGGCGCGCGTTAATTTCTTCCACCGCGTCTTTTTCTCTGCCCCAAACGGTTACTGAAAAACCGTTCCCTCCAATAAGATACGCCATAGCCGTGCCCATGCTTCCCGAACCCAAAATAACGATTTTTTCTTTTGTCATAATAATCTCAAAATTAATTTACAATCTGCCAATTATACTATAAATTGAAGCAATTAAAAATACGATAATGACTAAAACGCTTAACAAAAGAGAGTGGCGCAGGCCATAACTGTGCGGAAATAAATCTCCTCTGCTTTTAGCGCGCCAATAAATGGCAATAATAATAATCGCTGTAATACTGCCAAAAATCGCTCCAACAAAATCAATGGTATCAATGAAATTTCTAAAACCAATCAAAAATAAAACAAGTGGAATAAGAGCTGTTAAAAGCCAAGCTGCAAAACGCGGTATTTTATAATCCCAAATAAATATTCTCTTAATAGCCAAAGACAGATTAACAAACGCTGTCCCCATGACAAAAGCGGCAAACACATTCACTAAAACAAAAACCCCGCGTCCCAACTTGCTCCCCAAACCCAAAGTAGCGACCTCAGTAGTTTCCGCACCAGTTACCCCAAGTACCACAGTGGTAAAAAAAATATAAGCGACAATGATGATAGAGCTGGCCGTAATTATAACTGTTCTTAATCTTTTTTGTTCATGCGGCAAAAGCTCGTGTGCCTGCGGAATAGCCGAAGCGCCCTGCAAAGCGAATAAAATTACTCCAAAAGGCAAAAAGAAGTTAGAAAATGAGACAGTGGAAAGATGCGGCAATTTAATTTCCGGAGCGCTGATAAAAGCCAAAACCAAAATGATAGTCAAAATAATAAGAGACAAAAAGACATCTATTTTTTTAACGAGCGACAAACCAAAAAAAACCAACGCCGCGCCAATTACCCAAAAAATCAAACTCCAAAAAAACGCAGAACCGCCGAACAAACCGCTTAAAATAGCGCCCTCGCCAATCAGATAAGCTAAAAGCGCTCCAAACAAACTAAACGAACTCACCACAGCCATAAATATTTTTCCTTTTTCACCAAGATATTTACCTGCAAAACCAACTATTTGCATTGGCTGTTTAGTTCTTAAAGTGATTTCTCCAAGCATTAAATTTAAACCCATTACCAAAAGCCCGAGAGCAATGATATAAAACACGCCAATTGCCCAACCAACTTTCACCACAGCGTAAGGAATGCCCAAGATACCTGCGCCGATTACGCTTCCCAACATAACAGCCAATGCCTCCAAAAAAGTAAGAGAGCGATTTTCCATAATCAATTAAAAATTAAAAACTAAATAAAATTAAAAGAATAGTAGAGACGATAATCCCTAAAACCGTTGCCAAAGAAATAAAATTTCCAATCCAACCGTTGGTATATTTTCCCATTATTTTTCTATCATTAATAATAATCATAACGAAAATTAAAATTACTGGCAAGAGAATACCATTAACATCTTGTGATAAAATCATTACTTTAATTAAAGAAATTTTTGGAAGCAAAACCAAAAAAGCCGGAATAAGGATGGAAACAAGTATAATACTGTAAAAGGCCTTTGCTTGTTTTAAGGTAGTATTAAAACCGTATTCCCAACCAAAGGCCTCAGATAAAGCATAAGCTGTGGTAGTTGGTAAAATAAAAGCTCCAAGCATGGACGAACTAAATAATCCAAAGGCAAATAAAATTTCCGCGAAATGCCCTGCCAGCGGCTTCAAAGCCAAAGCCGCGTCGCGAGCATCGCTAATAACAATGCCATTTTTATACAACACAGTCGCAGTGCTGATGATGATAAAGAAACTTACGATATTGGTTATAAAAGCGCCAATAAAAACCTCGGCCTTTTCTACGCGATAATGCTTAATATTCAAACCCTTATCAACCACATACGACTGTATAAAAAACTGACCCCAAGGAGTGATAGTTGTGCCGATAAGAGCGATTAAAGCCAGCAAAAAAGGAGCGCTCCATTCAATAGAAGGCCTTACCAGCGCAATCATTGCCTCGCCAAAATCCGGCTTGACTAAAAAACCGTTCACAATATAAACGAGATAAAAAAGTGAAAAAAATAAAAAAATTCTTTCAGCGATTTTGAAAGAACCTTTGTACAAAACTAACCAAATTACCAAAGCGGCCAATGGCACGGCCAGAAATTTGCTGATGCCAAATATGCTTAGAGAGGCGGCAATACCTGCAAACTCAGCCGTCATCGTGCCAAGATTTGCCACAATCAAAGTGAGCATCGCAAACGCCGTCCACTTAACGCCAAATCTTTCTCTGATAATTCCGCCCAAACCCTGCCGCGTAGTTAATCCGATGCGCACGCCCATTTCTTGAGTGATAGCTAAAGAAAAAGTGATTAAAAAAAGCACCCAAAGCATTTTGACGCCAAAATTGGCTCCAACAATGGAATAGGTGCTAATGCCGCCGGCGTCGTTATCAGCATTGGCCGCGATAATACCAGGCCCAATCACACTGAAAAAGAAAATTATTTGAGGCCAGAAATTTCTAAATCTCTTAGACATAAATTAATGGTATTTTGCAATAGACCCATTAAGCGCGCGGCAAGAAAAACCGCATTAAATCATCCACAGTCACAATCCCTAACATTTTGCCTGTTTTATCAACCACTGCTATTGAAAAAAGATTATATTTGGTAACCTTTGCCGCAACATCCATAATATTCTGATTAATATCCACCACCTGAATTTTTGCCAAATTCCTCATAATTTCATCCATTGTTTGATATTTTTCAGCTATTAAAAGCCGGCGCAAAGAAATAACCCCCAGAAGACACCCTGTTTTATCAATTATATAAACAAATAATATTGAGGCATATTGAGGAGATGATTCTTTAATCTTGTTTACAACAGCTTCTACCGTAGATTCTGGCAAGGCCGACATAAATTCCGTGTTCATTAAACCGCCAGCTGTGTCTTCAGGATAATACAGCATTTTTTTAACTCTCTGAGAGTTAATTCCAGGAGGCAATCTATTCATTATTGATTCAGCTTCCTCGTCAGAAAGAGATTGCATTAAATCCACCACTTCATCAATTGACATTTTAGCCACAACCTCGGCCGCTTCCTCGCTTCCCAGCCGTTTTACCAAAATCTTTTGTATCTCCGGCTGAATTTCTTCCAAAACGCGTCCAGCAGTATCATTATCCAAGGTTTTCAAAAGCAAAATACCTTCATTAAGATTAAGTTTTTCAACAATATTGGCCAAATCCGCCGGATGCAATTTAACCAATCCATCAGCCAAATAATTTATTTTAAGATGTCCGTGAATCGGCTGGGTTTTGCGCCAATCAATCAAATAGACCTTAAAAAAATTAAAAACATCAATCCATTCAATACCCATCCTACGAAGCAAACCTTTAAAACTTACATCTATGCCCAAAACGCACATTTTTTCCTGAAAAATTCCAAGCTGTAAATCATTAACGCGCACGATTCTGATGCCTTCCGTATCCACAATCTGCTCGTCAAGTATATCTTTGTTTAATTTCAGATATTCATCCTCCGCGACTTTTTCTTCAATGATATTAGACCAACGAGTTCTTAAAATAACACCGCCTTTGCCAAAATTTTCAATTAAATAATATGGAATGAAGTTAATCTTTTTGTTTTTCTTGTCTTTAACCAAAATAAAATCAACAGAAGAATAAACCCCAGCTCTTTGTTTAATTAAAATATCCGTCAACTTTCCAATTATTTCATCAGAGCTGTCTTGAACATCGGTATTTAGCACCTCGCTTAAATAAAGCATAAAAAGGAAATTTAATTATTAACGATTATACCACTCAAAAATAAATCCAGCAACTTAAAAACCACTTTTAAGGTGGGTTTTTAAAAAAGAGATTCTATACCTTGCCAAAATAAGCTTTTTACCTGTATAATTTATTTATACTTCTTTGAATTATTAAATTCGTCATTCAGGGTTATTATGGGTTTGTCTATATCTTTTTTTGCATACGCGGCAATTAGTCCGCAGCGCAAAAAAAGATATAGGCAAACCCCTCTCATTCCATTTCGTAATTCAAAGTATATTTGACAAATGAAATATGCTTCTAAATATAATTCTCTCAACTTTTTTTGTTGGACTGCTCGGAGCGGGCGGCGCCTTTTTGGTAATAAAAAGATTTGCCAAAAATAAAAAATATCTTAATTTTTGCATCAGTTTTGCCGCAGGAGCCATGATAGCCGTCTCCTTTTTTGACCTTCTGCCGGAAGCCATAGCCAAGCAAAGCGATGTTATGAAAACAATGGAAATGTTTGTTATTGGTTTTATTTTATTTCTATTGCTTGAAAAATCACTTATCTACTACCACTGCCACGAAGAGAATTGTTTAATACACAGTTCAACTAAATTAGTAATGCTGGGTGATACTTTGCATAATTTTCTAGACGGCGTAGCTATCGCCGCCAGTTTTTTTGCCGGCGCAGGAGTTGGTTTTTTTACAACAATAGCTATTGCTATTCATGAAATTCCGCAGGAGGTTGGCGACTTTGGTGTGCTTATCCACGGCGGGTATTCAAAAAATAAAGCTCTATTGTTTAATTTTTTCTCAGCCGCCGCAGCCATATCCGGAGGGATAATAGGATACTTGGCTTTAAATAAAATATCAGTTCTTATACCGTATCTTTTGGCTATCACAGCGGGAGGTTTCACTTATGTGGCAACGGCTGATTTATTGCCGGAAATAAACCATCAAAGCAATACTCGACCAAAAATTTTACAACACAGTTTAATAGTAGTGCTCGGCATTTTGATTATATGGGCTTTTGGAAAATATCTTTAAGTGGTCTATTTGCCAAATACGCTTTTGAAGCGAAATTGACAAAATTGGAGATAAATTTTTCAAAGAAATTTTGAGGCTTATATGGAGTATAAGCTGAAAAATTTTGGAAAATTTAGCCCAATTTTGAAAGTAGTGCTATTCTCTACAATTTTTTAAACAAAACTTTTTTATTTCATCATATTTTCAGATGCGCTTCAACTCGTTTTAATAACACCGCATTAGTTGCCACAATAATAGACGAAGCTGACATTAACAGGGCAGAAATTTCCGGACGCAGAGAAATGCCAAATGAAGTATAAAAAACCCCGGCCGCAACAGGAATAGCCAAGATATTGTAAATTGCCGCCCAAAAGAGATTTTGCTTCATCTTAACAACAGTCGCCCTGCTTAAGCGGATAGCGGCGACAATGTCATATGGGTCGGACTTCATTAGCACGATATTAGCGGTTTCTATGGCAACATCGGTGCCTGCGCCGATGGCGATTCCTATATTCGCTTGAGCTAACGCTGGCGCGTCATTAATGCCGTCGCCGACCATTGCCACAAACTTTCCTTCTTCTTGAAGTTTTTTTACATATTTGGCTTTGTCTTCTGGCAGGACCTGCGCGAAGTAGCGATTTATTCCCAAATCATTGGCGACTTTTTTCGCCACCTCTTCATGATCTCCTGTTATCATGGCTACTTCAATTCCCATCTCCTGTAATTTTGCCACAGCTCTTTTTGCTGTTGGCTTAATTTCATCGGCAATGCCCACCGCGCCGATAATTTTTCCGTCAACTGCCACAATACTGATAGTGTTTCCATTAGACAAAAGACGGTCTATTTCCGCCTTCATTTTTCCGAAATCAACTTTATTGTCAATCATTAAACGTTCTGTTCCGGCCAAAACTATTTTTCCGTCAATTTCCGCTTTTACTCCATGCCCGCCAATAGCTGTAAATTTTTCCGCTTTTCTGTTTCTAAATTCAACTTTTTTATTCTCGGCCTCTTTAATAAGCGCGGCGCTAATCGGATGATTAGAATTCGTCTCAACAATCGCGGCTATTTCTAAAATCTGATTTTGCTCATAACCTTCTGCCGCCGCAATTTCTGTCACTCTTGGTTTTCCCTCGGTAAGCGTCCCGGTTTTATCAAGAACAATAGCGGTTAATTTTGAAGTGTTTTCCAACGTGGCCGCGTCTTTAATTAAAATATTATGCTTGGCGCCAATTCCAGTGCCAACGGCAACGGCGGTCGGCGTGGCCAGCCCTAAAGCATCCGGGCAGGCAATTACAACGGTTGAAACAGCGAAAGTTAGAGCCATTATAATAGTCGCATCAGAGAAAAAATACCAACTGAAAAAAGTTGCGAGTCCAGAGCCAATAGCTAAAACAACTAACCACGCCGCGGCTTTGTCAGCGATTCTTTGTCCCGGCGCTTTGGAATTTTGCGCGGTTTCCACCATTTTAATTATTTGGGCCAAAACCGTATCGCCGCCGACTTTAATCGCTTTAAATTTAATTGCTCCTGTCTGATTGATTGAACCGCCAATAACTTTGTCGTTGATTTTTTTCACCACCGGAATTGATTCACCGGTAACCAACGACTCATCAATTGAAGATTCGCCTTCCATAACTTCTCCGTCAACCGGAACTTTATCGCCCGGTTTAAGTATGACAATATCTCCCTTAACGACTTCAGCGCTGGGAATTATAACTTCCTTGCCGTCGCGCCAGACCCTTGCTTGCGGTGGAACTAAATCAAATAAAGCCCGCAATGATTCGGAAGTGCCGCGACGGGATTTCATTTCCATCCAATGCCCGAATAAAACAAAAGTTACTAAAAGCGCCGCCGCTTCATAAAATGTTTCGGCTCCGGGTCGCATCATGGTTAAGACCAAGCTAAAAAGATAGGCGGCCAAAACGCCGGTTGATACCAAAACCGACATGTTCAACTTTCTATTTTTGAGCGAATAATAAGTGCCGGTAATAAAAATTGAACCGGCCCAAAAAACAATCGGAGTGGTGAGAATAAAAAGAAGCCAATTAACGGGAATAGGCGTTGGCAGATTGAGTTTGAAAAAATTAATGCCAACCGGCGAATATAAAAATATCGGAATGGATAAAATTATGGAAATCCAAAACCGGCGGCGCATATCCGCTTCCATCGCTTTTGCCATCTGGGGATTGATCATAGCCACTTCGTGATCTTGGTGGCTTATTTTGGACATATCATGCCCCGCGTGATTTTTCATCTGGCTATGATAGAATGTCTGCTGTCCAACTTTTTTATCGGGCGCGCGTCCATGTTCTTCATGTCGCAACTTATTCGCCAAATTATATTCATACTGCTTGGCTTCCATTTCACAGCCGCAGGAAACGGATAATTTTTCAGATTCGCAAACGGAGCACACGCAATTACTGGCGCATTTATTTTGCCCGCCGGCGGATGACTGATTTTGATTGTTGCGATTATGTGTATGATTCATATGGGTTTGTATGTTTTTATATACAACAGCTTAATTTACTAATGTCTTTGGTAAAAGATAACGCCACAATTTTTATCGCCTCTGAAAGCGTCGGAAACATTGGGAGCGAATTGACCACATCATCAATTGTATTCTTATTTTTTACGAGCATCATCGCCTCGGCGATGAGCTCGCTCGCGTTTGGCGCGAGAATATGCACACCGAGAATTTGTTTTGTTTGCGGATGAATCGCCATTTTTATTATTCCTTCGGTGCGACGCATAATAATCGCTTTGGGCACATCGGCAAACGAAACCGTGCGGCAGGCGCAAACTCCTATTTGTTTCATCTGCTTATCCTCGGTAAAACCGACACCGGCAAGCTGTGGGTCGGTAAAGATAGCGTAAGGTACAGTATTGTAATCAATGAATAATTGCGTGCCTTTGAGCGCATTCTCGGCGGCAAACGTACCCTCGCGTCCGGCGGTAGTTTCCAACCGCAAGGGAGTATTGGTAACATCACCAACCGCAAAAATGTTTTGGTTGGATGTTTGGAAATATTGATTGACGACAACTGCCTGCTGTTTGTTTATTTCAACGCCAACTACATCAAGGCCAAGCCATTGCGTGTTTGGGGTTTTGCCTGCCGCTAACAGTATCTCGTCTGCGGACACTTCTTCTTTTGCGCCGTTGATAATGTAGGAAATAACTTTTTTGCCATTCTCTTTGCGTACGCTTTTAACTTCAGTATTTTTCTTTACTGCAATGCCTTCCTTTTCCAATATTTCCTGAAGGCGATCCGTGAGCGCGTTTTCGGCAGGCGGAAACAGTAAGTGCCCGCGCTGAAGGATTGTTACTTTTGTGCCAAAGCGCGAAAACATCTGCGCAAACTCAAGTCCAACGGGCCCTGCGCCTACCACGATTAATTCCTTTGGTTGTTTTTGCAGTTTCAGGGCTTCTATATGCGTAACATAACCAACCTCTCGAATATTCTCAATTGGCGGTACATTCGCCGTTGAGCCAGCGGCTATGATAAATTTAGCCGCCTGTAGTTTCTCTCCATTTATTTCAACTTCATTCGGAGAAATAAATTTAGCCCTTCCATCAAGAATGGTGACATTTTCAAGATACTTCAGCACTTTTTCGTATTTTTCTTTTCTCAATTTTTCAACAAGGGCAAGTTCGTCCTGAACGACTTTTTGAAAATCAAAATTTTTCACTTCGAGCTCCACTCCGGCAACGCCGTGATTTTTGACGTGGTGCAAAATTTCGCCGGCGTAAAGAAGTATCTTTGACGGCACACAACCAACATTGACGCAGGTGCCGCCAAGCGGAAGCCCAACGTTCACGATCGCCGTTTTGGCTTTTAGTTCATTGGCGCGGATAGCGGCCGCAAACGCGCCCGCTCCGCCGCCAATAATGATAAGGTCAAAATTTTTCATAAACTATCTCGCGTTATTTTTGTCCATCTTTCGTATAAACATTTATCTTACAAGGCAAGCAAAGTCCGATTTTAATATCAATGTTCAAAAACTCACTATCCCACATTACAAATAGGTTTGAATTCTTTAACGCCATTATTTTTGACGCCCCTGTTTGTTTTGCAATTTTCTTCAATTGATTATAAATATATTTAATATCCACGGTCATCATGTCATCAGTAAAATCAATGCCTTGAAATTGTAGATTTTTGAGCTTTTTAAAAATCGGATTAATCAGTTTTTTTACAGTTTCCTACTAGTAAAACTGGTACACCGCAGTTATTGTTTTATTAAATCATTAATACTAACGCTTGGCGCTTTGTCATGTCATAACTTATTTTGACATAAATTATCAATTTCTATCTCAATTTGTTTAATTTTTATTTCGTTCAAACCCAGTCCTTGCAGAAGACTTTTGTTTTCAAAAATTTCTTTTGGCGATATGGTCATATTATTTTTTGATGGAAGCGGAAATAAAAAAAGTGCCTAAATTAATACTCTCTGTTTCAACATTTCCAAAAATCTCTTTCATTTTTTCCGGAATATTTTTGGCAGAATCCCAGTCCGCGAATTTTGAATAAATCAATTTTACCAGCGGATTCAAAATTTTAAAAAATCCGGTAAAAAGTCGGCCGTCGCAGACTACCAATCTCCCGCCCGGACGAAGAACATCTTTGCATCTTAAAAGCGACTGTTCCCAATCAGGAATCGCGCTAATGCCCAAAACACTTAAAACGCCGTCAAAATTTTCTTCGCCAACATTCAGCTCCGCCGCGTCGCCTTGAACTAATTTTATATTTTTCCAATCCTTTCTTTCAGATAATTGTCTTGCCGCGTCAAGCATCTCTTGAACATAATCAAAACCAATCAATACTCCTTCTTTCTCAAGCGTTTCCATAAGGTAAGGAAAATTCCTCCCGGTGCCGCAGGCCACTTCAAGAATTTTATCTCTTTTTTTAGCATGGAGTTTCTCAACAGCTTTTCTTCTGATGAAACCGGGCCGGCCCATAAAGGTAATATAGTCTTGAGCAGCATACAAAAATGATAATCTCCCCCAGAAGGAATATACTGCCTTGACTTTGTTTAGATTGCTCATAAAAATTATTTCCTGATTATTTTAAATGATCATGTGCGTCTTTAATCGCCTGCCGCACGCACCATTTCGCATAAATCCCACTAAACAATTTCCCCAACCAGACATTCACCGTTGGCAGATTATAGTCTATGGATAAGCGTAGCAGCGACTCGCCAGCTCGCGGTTCTATTTCAAATTTCATGCGATAATGACCAATAACCAGGATTTTTGGCGTTCCAACCGTCTCCCATATTTTTACATGTGGCGGTTCGCGATGAATAACAACTTCATCAAGAAAGACCTTGATCCCAAAAGCTTTGCCACTCATGCGAATATGGGAACCGACCTCCTGGCCGCGTCCGACGTCAACCGAGATATCCACTCGACCGCCACCCATCATCCACCACGGCTTGTTCATATGCGAAGAGAGTCGCGCATGGTCGTCCAGAAAGGCAAATACTTCCGCCGCACCAGCGAGAATTAGCACGCTGTCTTCGTAGTGCCGTGCATAATTATTGATTGTATCCGATTTCATATGACTTATTCTTTTGGTTTTTTAATAACTCGCGCCACGAGCCAGAAAAGTAAAAATGCTGAAATAATCAGTCCGATAGTGCTGAGTGGCACTCCTCCAATACTTTTTCTTCCTTCAAAATATGCAAAAATTGATGAGATGAAAAACAAGATAATAGTTGCGGTGCCAAGAATGCGTAAATCATTCTGGCGATCAAATTCAGTTTTTATACCTAGGAGTTCGGTTGCGTCAATTTTAACGCCGAGATCGCCTTTTTCAATTTTTTGCAGCAAACCCTGTGTTTTTTCGGGAAGCGTTTTCAGAAATCCTAAATAATCAAAAATGTCGGTTTTTAATGTTTGCAATGCTTTCGCAGGATCAAGATATGATTTTAAAGCTTTTTCCACAAACGGTTGAAGTTCTTTATTAAGGTCAAATTGCGGATAAAGTTTCATACCCATGGCTTCGGTGGTAATGACGGCTTTGCCAAAAAGCGCGAGATCGGCAGAAAAACTAATTCCTCGTCTTGCTCCTTTATTGATTAAACGGAAGAATGCCCATGCAATGCTTGGTTGATTTGGAGTAAAAAAAACTTCACTCAAAATCTCTGACGCGTCTTTTTGAAAACCTGAAATATCGCTTTTTTCTGAAGTAATCGCAAGATGCATGAAATGTTTAAGAAAACTATCAATATCTTTATTTTCAAAAGCCACAAAACAACTTACTAATTCTTTGCGTTGATCCGGAGTTAAATAACCAACCATACCAAAATCATGAAGACAAAGTATGTCGTCTTTCATGGCGAAAAAATTGCCGGGGTGCGGATCAGCGTGAAAAAAACCATCAATAAGAAATTGTTGAAACATGGCGCCCAGGCCATTCAGAGCGAGCTGTTTTGGATTTGAACCAAGCTTGCGTATGCCGGCCACATCATTTGCTTTGACCCCATGCAAAAACTCCATTGTCAGTATTCTTGGCGTGGTCAAATCCCAAAAAATAATCGGGATATGGATGGCAGGATTGTCTTGAAAAGTAAAACGAAAACGTTCCGCGTTGTTTCCTTCAATTTTAAAATCTAATTCTCGCAGTGTCCAATCGGCAAATTCTTTGATAACGCGCAACGGCTGATAAGGACGAAGTTCCGGAACGAAACGCTCCGCGAGATGCGCGAGCGAAAACAAAATATGAATGTCTTGCTCAATAATAATTTTAATGTTTGGCCGCTGAATTTTTACCGCCACTTCCGTTCCATCTTTTAAATAAGCGCGATGGACTTGAGCCAGCGAGGCGGCGGCCACAGGCTTCTTTTCAAAAGATTTAAAAAGTTTTTCCAACGGCGTATTGAATTCTTCAATGATAGTTTGCCTTGCCTCTTCATAAGAAAACGGCTTAACATCGCTCTGCAGTTTGGAAAGCTCTTCGGAAATTTCTTCGCCTACTATATCCGCGCGCAAACTCAAAACCTGGCCAAATTTTATGAATGTGGGGCCGAGTTTTTCTAAAACGCTCCTTAAAACATCGGGGGAAAGCGTTTCAGTTTCTCCTGTCATCCGCAGAAGACAATTTTTTGATCGCGGAGGATTGAAAAAACAGTGGATTCGGCATTTCCACGGCACCAGATATTTCAACTTCATTTTTGCAATCAATACTCCGCCGCCGGCTTCAAAAATAACGCCCAGAATTACGCGAAGCCGGTTCAAGCCGTTGATTTTATTTTTTAAATTTAGCATATTACAGCTTTTAGATTCACCTTTTTATTCCGCTTCATTTTTTAAACATTTTTTTCTACCTATATAATAACTTGCTAAAAATGTGGCTATCGGCAATGACATGGCCACGCCTATACTGCCGACTAATGTTCTGACGATTTCCGTGGCAATGGCTTGATTATTCAAAATTGAATCGTAGCCAAAGGAGCTTGACTGATTCAATGTAAAAAGCAAAAGAAGCGGCAAAGAAGCCCCTGCGTAAGTCAAAAATAAAGTATTGACTATCGCGCCTAGGTGAGTATTGCCGACGACGAAAGCCGATTTGAATATTTGGGATTTTGATAATTTTGGATTCGCCTCTTTAATCTGTTCAACCGCTTCAATTTGGCTGACAACGCCGTCATCAAGCACGCCTAAAGTGCCGACAAGAATTCCTGCCAAAAGCAAGCCGCGGAAATCTATCGCCACTTTGCTCATACCAATCAAAAACAATGCCTCCTCTTGGGCCAAACCGCTCAAGCGGGCTACTTTTGTAAAAATAATCGATAATATCAGTGTTAAAACAAGCGAAAAGAAAATGCTTACCATCGCGATGTGCGACTTTTTACCCCAACCCTCCGTAAAGTAAATCAGTGTCGCTAAAATCGTGAAAGAACCAATCAAACTAACCGTCAAAGGATTGCCGCCGGCTAGAATTTGAGGGACGATATATTTCATTATGATAAAAAAACTAACTATTAAACCAAGAAGGGCTTTTATTCCTTTCCAACGCCCGATCAAAACAATCACCGCGCCGAAAATACCGGCAAGCAGATACAGATAGCCGCGACGGACATAATCCATTACATAAAATTCATCAAGGCCATCGGCATTTTTAATATGATTGACGACGACTTTGTCTCCTTTCTTATAAATTCCGGCGCTTATCACTTCTAAATCCGAAATACCCTGAAAGATCACCTCTTTGCCTTTTAATCGGCCGGTTAAAGCTTTGAGTTTTAGATTTTGCTGGATGGCTTTTGAACCGTTTTCTCTTGTAATTTCCTTTTGATCAAGCACTTCTACTATTTTGGCCTCAAAATTTTCTCCTTCCTCTACGGTCTGCTCATTATTATCCTGCGCAAAAACCGCTAACGGCAACAAAAGAAAAATAATTACAAATAAATAACGAAATTTCATAAAATTGCTAAAATTATGCTAAGAATGATTATTTCACTCATAACGCAAGGCCTCAGCCGGCTCCATACGCGACGCTTGTCTTGCCGGTAATACGCCCGATACCACGCCAATAATAAAAGTAAAAAACAAAACGACAAAAAGTCCGAAGAAATCCAACGACGCAAAAGAAAATAATCCCCTAATTCCGAATCCAGCGGCAGCCAAACTTATAATATACGCTGATAGTATTCCAAAAAAAATTCCTAAAATTCCTCCAACTAAGCCAATAAAGCCCGACTCTATCAGGAATAGCGAGAGAATAGCGTCGTCAGAGGCGCCGATTGCCTTCATAACCCCAATCTGCTTTGTTCGTTCCAGAACCGAGGTATACATTGTGTTCATAATGCCTACCGCTCCCACCACCAAAGACACCAACGCGATAATCATTAAAACCAACTCAACGATTGAGATAATATTGTCAATTAAACGATCGGCTTTATCCGGAGTCAATATTGAAAAATCCCGAATGACTTCCTGTTTAGAAAGCTGAAATTTTATTTGCTGGGCCACCAAATTAATATTCGCTCCGGGCATTATTTTTACTAAAGCGCTGGAAGCGCCGCGGGAATCAGTTAAACTGCCAAGCATGTCTAAAGAAACAAAAATAACATTATCAATCATTTGTTCGCCGATTTCAGTAAGGTTGCCGACTACCTTAAATCTTTTTGATTTAATGATTACTTCATCTCCTACCCCGACCTCTTTTTTAAAAAGTGTTTTAGCGGCCAAGTGGCCAAAAACCACTTCGGAGACATCATCATTTTCCGGCCATCGTCCATTCTCAAGTTTAATGCCTTGAGACGATTCCAATACTTCCACATACTTTTTCCAATTGGCGGCATGAATCATTATTGATTTTACCTCTCCATTATATTCAATATTTAAATTGCCAATACCCATTGGTACGGCCGATTTAACACCATTTATTTTCTCTAAATCCACCAGATCTCTCTCTTTGAATTTTTGCCCAGCCAAAAATCCAACAATAGGATTATTTTCTTTACCTGGAAAGATTATAATCAAGTCCGATCCAAATGTTTGCAAAGCTCCGGCAATCGTATTTTTAATACCGGAACTTAATGTCAAAATAATAACCACTAACATTACGCCGATGACAATACCTAAAATCGTCAACCAACTTCTGGTTGAGCGGCATCTGATACTCTTTAATGTTAAAATGAGAAAATTTTTCAACATATTTCTTATTGATGTTTATTCTGTATATGCTTTTTTATGAGCTTGATGATCACGCACTAAATGTCCGTCCTTAAAAGTAATAATTTGGTCGGCCTTCTCGGCTATGCCGTCGTCATGGGTAACTATGACGAGCGTTTTTTTGCGGTTTTTATTCAAATCAATCAGTATTTCTAAAATTTTGTTGCCGTTTGCCGAGTCCAAATTGCCGGTCGGCTCGTCTCCCAGAATTATCTCGGGATCGTTTACTAATGCCCGCAAAAGCGCGGTGCGTTGCTGTTCTCCGCCAGAAAGTTCAAAAGGATGGTGGGTCATGCGCTCTCTCATGCCCATTTCTTCAAAATGAGTTTCTAATTTATCCGCTTTAATTTTTTTTCCAGAAAAGACAAGAGGAAGATATACATTTTCATAGGCAGTCAGCCACGATATTAAATTATATTGCTGAAACACAAAACCAAAAGTTTTAGAACGAAGTTCAGCCCTTTTGTCATCGTTTAGTGAAGACACATCTTCACCATTTAAAAAAATCTGACCCGAAGTCGGCCTGTCTAAAAAACCTATCATGTTTAAAGCTGTACTTTTGCCAGAACCGCTCGAGCCGATAATTACCACAAAATCACCTTCCCAAATATGAAGGTTTAAACCCCTGAGAACTTTGGTCTCCGTATCGCCAAGCTTAAAAATCTTCCAAACATTATCCAGCTTAATAAGCGGCTCTCCTTGAAATTTATCAGGGTCTTTTTTAAATCTATCTTCGCAACCATTTCCGCAAAAATAAAATTTTTTCTCTTGATGATGAATTTCCGCAACATCCACATACTCGGATAAATCCATACCGCAAACAGGATCAATTTTCAATTGTGTGTCTTTTGATTGCATAATCTACAATTAGTCGGCAAAAACCGCAATAATCTGCCCTTCATTAAGTCCGCTGATTATTTCAATTGATTCACCGTTGGAGATGCCTGTTTTGATTTCCACTTCTTTTTGTCGGCCTCCTTCAAAAACCGTTACGAATTTTTTACCATCTTTTTTATAAATAGTAAGTTCTGGAATTTTCAAGATATTATCTTTTGATAAAATTAAAATCGTTAAATCAGCGCTCATTCCCTGGCGAATTTCTAAATTATGAGGCTCTATAAATATATTTACCCGATAGTATTTGTCGCCTTCTTTGATAATTTCTTTTGGTTCAACAGATACAACTCCACCATTGAGGTTTAAATCGGGAAAAGCGTCAAATTGAACCATGACTTTGTTGCCGTCCGTCTCTCTTATTTTCCCTATTTCCAATTCAGACACATCGGTTTGAATTTTATGGCCGGAAGTTTCAAGAGTGATGGCGATTTGTCCAGGTCTTGCTATTTCTTGTTTTTCAAACCAAATCTTGGTGATTTTGGCGTCTGCCGGAGCGTAGAGAGTTGATTTTTTGATTTTTTCCTGAACCCCTGCGATTTTAGCTTGAACGCTTTGAACATCGGCTTGACCTGATTCTACGATTGCCTCCTGTGCGGTAATTTGCTCTTTAGTGCTTCCTGCTTTTTTAAGAATTAATTCATCTCCAGCCGTCGCTAAAATATTTTTAGCGCCGGTAACACTTGCTTCTGCTGAAGAAATACTACTGGCATTAGCTGATTTTTGGGTTATGATTGTTTTTTGTTTGTTTGAAATCGTTGAAATTTCCGCGCTAACATTATTTTTTTCCGCGCTCATATTTGTTTTTTCCGTCAATGACCACTCAGAAGTCACCGGAACCGCTTCCATGGCCGATTTTATCTTTTGTAAAGCATCAAAAGTTTCCGAAGATGCCAAATCAATATTTGCATATACTAGATTGACTGTCGCCTTTTGAACAGTACTGTAAGCCCCGCCGGTCAAGGTGCTCAAAGAATTTGTGTACATTCTACCTGCATTGTCAGCGCCTAAGAGCGCTTTAACCGCAATTGCTTTCTTCTCAGCCACTATTATTGAATCTTGATCAGTACCTGCAAAATGCGCATATTGAATATCAGTTAGAGTTAAAAGAGCGCTTTTCCCGACAATCACTGTTTTTTGAATGGCAGTAAGAGCGCTACTGTACGCGTCATCCAAATTTGCTTGAGCTTTTTCTTTAATTTTTTCAAGGCTGTCAACAGCATCTTGGAGCGACTTTTCAGAGTTAGCTAATTTTGTTTCAACTATTTGAATTTCTTCAACACGGGCGCCTTTTTTCAATTCATCTAATTTCGCTTGCTGGGATCTTACATTTGCCTTGACCTGAGCGAGCTGGGCGGTTAATTCCCTAATTTCTAATTCAAAATCAGTTATTTCCAGCTTCATCAGAAAATCATTCTGATTTACTTGTTGCCCCTCTTTTACAAAAACTTTTTCTACAATCCCGGAGAAAAGAAACTCCAAATCAAAATCTTTTTGCGATACCACAGTTCCTCTTACTTTTACTATTTCTTTAATAGACCCCCTTTCAACCTTAAACAAAAGCGGCTCCGGCTCTACTTTATTAAAATACTTTTGGTATGACCAAAAGGAGACGAGGGCAATGCCTATAATAACAATAAAAATTAAATAAAAAAATACTTTTTTCATATTCCATTTATTTTACGCCGAGTGATGTGTTCATAAATGTTTGACCAAATAAAACCAAAACTAAGGGCAAATAACAATTCTTCTATTGGGATACTCAAAATTAAAATTCCGGAAATAGCTTTTAAATTCCAAACCTTTTCCGCATCCCTGAAACATAGCAATAAGCGTAAGAAAATAGACAAAATATATTCCCAAAAATATTACTGCGAGCGTATATAATTACCTAATCGCCGTGTATCCCCCAGACACCCCTTTTTTGGCTAAAACAATTTGCCACAGTTGATTTTCTCTAGCCCTAAACGATCCTGCGCAAGCTAACAAATAATATCTCCACATCCGATAAAATTTCTCATTATAATTTGATCTTATTTTATTCCAGTTAACTTCAAAATTCTGATGCCACGCCATAAGTGTTTTGTCATAATCAGCTCCAAAATTATGCCAATCTTCCATCACAAATAGTCCTTCAATAGCTTCCGCAATCTGCTTTACTGAAGGAAGTTTTCCTCCAGGAAAAATATACTTATCAAACCAGGGGTCTCCAACTTGGTAGGATTTGCTGCATCCTATTGTGTGAAGAAGAAAAATACCATCATCTTTGAGGCACCTATGAACAATATTCATATACTCTTTGTAGTTCTTCGTCCCAACATGTTCAAACATTCCTAAAGACACAATGTGATCAAACTTTTCATCTATATCGCGATAATCTTGAAGTCGAGTTTCTACGGAAAGATTTTTATAAAGCGCATCCGCAAGTGTCTTTTGCTCTTTTGATATAGTGATTCCCACAGTATTTACTTCAAACTTTTCAGCAGCATAACCTATAAAGCTACCCCAGCCAGAACCGATATCAAGCACTCTTTGCCCACGCTTGAGTCCGATTTTTCTGCAAACTAAATCCAATTTTGCTTCTTGCGCTCCATCAAGATTTTGAGCATCTTTCCAATAGCCGCAAGTATATGTTAGACGCTTATCAAGCATTGCGCGGAACAAATCATTCCCGATGTCATAATGTTTTTCGCCTATTTCAAAGGCCTTTGATTTTCTCCCTGTATTTAAGAAAAAATTCCAGGCAAGTTTAAACAATATGCCCAAATTTTTCTTAATTTTTTTATCAAGCTCAGCTTCAAGAATTTTATGGAAAAACTGGTCCAGCTTTTCGCAATCCCACCAACCATCCATGTAAGACTCGCCGAGTCCAAGTGAACCTTGCCGCAACACCCTGCTGTAAAAATCTTCTTTATGTATTTGAGGGTCGTAGGCATTGCTTCCATTTATAATAATGCCTGCGGTTTCCAACAAGGATTCAATAATTTGTTTTTCTTTCATATTAATTATACTATTGCTTTTTTCTTTGCGAAGCAAAAAGCAAAAAAATGCCAATGAGAACTGCTAAACTGTTTTCCCTTTTAATTCCATATCCTATATTTTAACAACTTTTTAACAACATCCACCGCCACCTCTTTGTTGCGGCACCTGTTTCATTTGAGCTTCTCTGGTCGTCGCGTAATCCTCGGCGTGTTCCTCTGAACAAAAATATTCGCCAAAACGCTGAGGGGCGGTATTTTTATCTACTTTTTTCCCGCATTTTTCACAATATTTATCAAACCATCCCATATTATTTATTGGATAATTTGTTAATTGCTATTTTGATTCAACCTTTATTGATTTTTGTTATCTATGCCAAACAAACGATGAAGTCCACACCAACCAAGAAAGCTCTCGGCAAGCGAAATCAAACCAATGATAATAATAAGCGCATTAGCCCAGCTGGCATCGAAAGTCGGTGCAAGTGGCCCAAGCCACCAGAATGCTAATGCAAACCGCAAAATCCTATCTACTTTGCCTAAATTTTGGTTCATATAATTTTTTTATCCACTAATTAATTTTTATACTCAAACTCTCGACCTTTAAAATTTCTTTTTGTCTTGTTCACCTTTTTTAAACAAATGCGCCAAAGACAGGGCAATAATAAAAGATAAAATAAAAACCCATACTGCGCCCAAATAGATGTCAAATTTTTCAACTCCTTCCTTATTTTCAGCCGCAAAAATAAACAGGAAGCTAAAGACAGCTGCTAAAGTTAAAGAAATTATAAAGAATTTTTTTGGCGCGTTTTTCATAAGTACTTAAATTTATATCGCTTCAAAAGCAAAGTATTTAATGTTACCGAGACAGAACTGAAGGCCATAAATAAAGCCGCCAATTCAGGGCTTACTAAAACCTTGAACCAAGGGAATAGCACGCCGGCGGCAAGAGGCACGCCAAACGCGTTATATATAAACGCCCAGAAAAGATTTTCTTTTATTTTTCTCATCGTTTTTTTGCTGAGATTGAACGCATTTATGATGTCCCTTAAATCTTCCTTCACTAATACTATCTGCCCTGCTTCTTTGGCAATATCAGAACCGCTGCCAATGGCGATACCAACATCAGCTTGCGTAAGCGCGGGCGCGTCATTGATGCCATCACCCACCATAGCGACCGTTCTTCCTTGCTGTTGCAATTTTTTCACCTCCAACGCTTTATTTTCCGGCAATACTCCAGCCAAGACGTCTTGAATTCCTATCTGCTTGGCAATAGCCTCTGCTGTGCGCCAATTATCACCTGTAAGCATGAGAACTTTAAATCCCATTTTTTGCAAAGCTGAAACAGCGGCTAATGAATTTTCTTTTAATGTGTCGGCTACCGCGACAAGCCCTTCAATAATTCCGTTCACAGCTAAAATCATTACTGTTTTGCCATCTTCTTCCAGTTTTTGCATTTTTTCTTCAACAAGATTACTTAAAATTGCATTTTTAACTTTCATCAACTGTCTATTGCCTAAGTAAATTTTTTTGCCATCAATCACCGCTTCAATCCCATGGCCTGGAATTGCCTGAAAATGGTCAATCGGACTTAAAACCAAATTTTTTTCCAGCGCGGCTTTGACTATTGCACCGCCCAAAGGATGTTCGGAACCCTTTTCAGCCGAAGCTGCTATTTGCAATATCTGAATAACATCAAGCGACCCAACATCCATTATTTCCGTTACCGCTGGTTTGCCCTTGGTTAAAGTGCCTGTTTTGTCCAAAACCACTGTGTCAACCTTTGACGCGCGCTCCAAAGCATCGCCGCCCTTTATTAAAATGCCGTATTGAGCGCCCTTGGCAGTGCCAGCCGCGATAGCGCTGGGCGTAGCCAACCCAACAGCGCAAGGACAAGAAATAATCAAAACAGTAATACTCAATAAAACGGCAAAGACCGAAACCGGCACCGCGGATAGTGTGATACTTGAAAGCAAAAACTTAGCGCCTGACACGAAAAACAGGTCATAACCGACAAAAAACCAAAAAAGAAAAACAAGCAATGCCAAAATATGGACAATCAAAATAAAATTACCGGAAACTTTATCGGCTAATTTTTGAATTTTCGGTTTTGCCAATTGGGCATCTTCAATAAATTTAATAATTTGCGAGAGCATAGTGTCCTTGCCAATCTTTGTCGCTTCAAATTGAATCAGGCCTGTCAAATTGATGGTCGCGCCGATAACAGTATCTTTTTCTTTCTTTTCAACAGGAATGCTTTCTCCGGTAATCATTGATTCATCAACCGCTGAATAACCTTTGCGAATAATGCCGTCAACCGGAAATTTCTCTCCTGGTTTGACCACGATCAAATCGCCAACTTTAATTTCATCTATGGAAATTTCTTGTTCAACGCCATCACGGATAACTCTAGCGGTTTTTACTTTCAACCCCATTAATTTTTTAATCGCCTCAGACGCTTTGCCTCTGGTTAAGACCTCAAGATATCGTCCAAAAACAAGAAAGGCAATTAAAAGCGCCGCTGTTTCAAAAAATGCGACTTCACTGCCGCCAAAGCCGAGATTTGGGAAAACCGTATTGACAACGCCAAGAAGATAGGCGGCGCCTGTGCCTGTCGCTACCAAAAGATTCATATCAGTAAAACCATGCTTCAACCCGCGATAAGTACCGACAAAAAATTGCCGGCCTGGCCACAACATTAACGGCGTTGTCAACAGCCACAACACATAGCTATTGGCCAAAAACGCTGGCACGAATGAACTCAATATCCAAAATTCCCTAAAAGTCCCGAACATAATCGGGACAGCCAAAAGCCAAGAAAAAATTGTGTAGTTCCGCTGTTGCCCGATCTCTTTTTGATATGAACGGCTTTCTTCATCTAAATCCCTTTCTGACGCAAGAGTGATTTTATACCCCAATGCGTTAGTAATTCCCTTAATAATAATTCCTGCGCTCGTAATGTTTTCGTCAAAAGAAACTACGCCTTTTTGCGTTGTATAATTAACAACCATTGATTTTACTCCCTGTAATGTTTTAGAAAAATTCTCAATATTTGTCGCGCAACTGGCGCAATGCATGCCCTTAATGGAAATTTGTTGTTCTTTGACAGCCATATTTAAAAAATATATTTTAAGTAAATGTATTTATAATAGATGATATCCAATTATTTCCTTTTTGATAATTTATAAATCATCAAAATTTCTTTTGCGGCCGTTGATGCTTTACCGGCTTTAATCTGTTCAACTACATGCGTTGATAAATGATTTTCCAAAATTAAATCTTCAATACCTGACAATGCTTGTTTTGCCGCTGATGATTGTTGAAGAATGTCAATACAGTATTCTTCTTTTTCAACCATTTTTTGAAGTCCCCTAATTTGACCCTCTAAGATTTTTAATCGACGGATCAGTATTTTTTTAATATTTTTTCTCATACAAAACCATTATACTCCGGGAGAGTATTCTACGCAATAGATGTCCTGTGGATAATTTTTCACCGCGTTATTCTATAGACATCATATTCCAAAATCGGACATAAGAGCTTGAAAATTTGACAATATCAATTGTCTTGGAGACAAAAAATTAATGAGGCGTATCAGTAGATACGGCTCATTAATTTTTTGTTGAAAGGCAATTGAGATTGACAAATTAGCAGGTCTTGGAGTCCGATTTTGGAATGTGATGTCTATAAATTCCATTCAAAAACTCTTTCACTAATATTATAAACATCTTTGATAATAAGTTTAAATTGTTTTATTCCATCTTTTGGCTGAGGAAAAATAAGCGTTCCGGAAAGATGGTGTCCGCCTTGTCCGCCTTGCCATTCAAGCGGCAAATAATTATTTCCAAAATTATCAACCAAAACCGCCTGCTGTGTTAAATCAAAATTTAAATCTCCTTGATGAGTTGTAAAAGCAATTTCAAATTTAACCTGCTTGCCAAAAGAAAAATCAATCGGCGTCGCATCAATAGCCAGACCGCCTTCTTCATTGCTTTTAGTCAGCAAAGAAATTTTTTGTTCAACACTTGCCGTTGGTTTACTATTAGTCGCGGAGTTTGATATTGCGCCGAAATTTTGGATTGGTTTATTTTTAGATAAATTTTTTACTCCAAAAAAAGAAATAAATAATATAATAACTGACCCGACTATCACAAATTTTTTCAGATTCTTAAAGTTAAGATTAGCAAAATAACCAAAAACGCCGCTTTCTTGATACAGAGAATGTTTTTGAATAATTTCCAGCATTAAAACAATGCCGATGATATTACTTAAAACTCCAAGTATAAGAAAAAAAATTTGATATCGCGCTAAAAATAAAAACAAAACCGAAAGTCCTAAAAGCGGTGCGACATCAACCAAGTGATGAGCGCAACAGACAACCATTGACCCGGCGGAAATTCCGCCTGTTGCCGCCACTTCTCCTGTAATTCCTTTCACTTTCTTTTCTTTTATTTTGAAATGAATAAAAAACCAAAGCCCGACTTGAACGCCAAAACCCGTTATCAGCGTGAGAATCCAATACCATAATAGATTGAATTGCGAAACCGCGTGAGAGAAAGAATTAGCCAAGCTCAAAACCGCAAAGTAAAAAACCAGAAGAAAAAAACCTCCTATAATTCCTTTAATTATTGATTTTTTGACTATTGAATCCATAACATTTTATTTTATTTATCAACTACATTAAACTTGCCTCTATACATTCCCATGGAACAAGAAAAATGAATTTCACCTATTTCAACAGGCACAAATTCAATAATATTTTGACCTTTTTCCAAAGAGCGGCTAATACCATACTGAGGCATCACAATGGAACTGGCGCAACTAAGCGCTGTAGAAGAATCAATAATCCAACGAACTTTTTTACCGCGTTCCACCACAAACTGATTTGGCGAAAAACCACGGGCGCTTTGAGTCATCCTAACTTCCTGCGTTTCCAAACCCATGCTTGGCGGTTGATTATTTTTTCCGTGAAAAATAAGTAATCGCCCATTTGTGATATTAAACCAACCCAAAAGAATTACGGCCAAACCTGCTGCGGAAAAGAAAATTTTAGCTTTATTCCCTTTAAAAATAGAGGACAACCCGCCAATGCCTAATAATCCAGGCGCGGTGCCAAGAGCAAATAATGACATTATCAAAGCACCACGAAAAAAACTACCTGTGCTAATGGCGTAAAGCTGCATAGCTTGAGTAAAACCGCATGGCAAAAAGAAAGTAAGGGCGCCTGACACAAACGCGCTTTTATGGCTATACTCTTTAATTTCTTTTCTGATTCCAAAAATTTTGGCGATAAATTTTGGCAGAGTAAAAGTTTTATTTTTAATCGCCGGAAAAATTTCCAAAAGTTTCAGACCCAAAAAAATCATAACAGCGCCAACAATAATTGTTACTATTCCAATTGCGCTGAAAGACGGCTTGATAAAAGAACCCAAAGCGCCGCTTATGCCTCCCAAAATTCCAAAACCCAAAACGCGGCCAAAATTAAAATACAAATGCGGTCTAAATTTTTGACGCGCAGTTGCTTCTGGATGAAGCTCGGCGTGACGCGAAGATATAGCCAAAACCAAGCCGCCAATCAAAGCCATGCAAGTGGAAACGCCCGCAACCAAACCTATTACAAAAACAACCAACAAACTGGCGCTATCCGTGTTAACGACTAAATTGAAAAGGCCGAATTGTTTGGCTAAAAGGAACAGAAACAAAAGAATAATCGCGCCGTAAGCTAAATTTTTATAAGCATATGGATCGCGTGAAAACCATGAAAGTTTCTTATTGAAGCCAATGGTATAACCTGCGTCAGACACAGCTTTTTTAATATCCTCGGAATCAGGCGGAATGTCTTTAAAATACACTTCGGCGCGTCCAATTTTATGATTTACTTCCACTCTTTCAACGCGACAAACTTTTTTTAGCTCTGCTTCCAACAAAATTTCGCATGATTTACAATGCATTCCTTTGATTGGTACAATCATTCTTGGCATAAATAATTTTAAAACATAAAAACTTTTAAAAGTAGCGGTTTTCATGATTTTTATCATACCGCTTCCTCTATTATATAGACATCACACTATGAAACCGCACTCCATAATTCATTATTGCGCCAATTTTTGCAATTCGTCAAACAAACGGTCATTTTGAATGCTCATCGTCGTGTCGTCAAAAACAAATCTCACAATCCCATCTTTATCAAAAATCAAATAAGTATGACCTGGAAGAGAACCAAAGTGCATAGAAGACGGCGTTGTAAGCATATTCATTTTTTGAGACGCATCATTCCCAGTATCAAATAAAACAGTGGCATTGGCCAAATCAGGCATTTTTTTCACTGCTTTTTTCCAATCATTCGGAGAGTCAACCACAACAGACAAAGCAACAGTATCAGCCGTATTTAATCTGCTATCTTTATTCAACTCAACTATTTGATTCCAGCAGGCGGGATAACACATCAGCCCCTCATTAAAAAATAAAATAACATTTTTTCCTTTAAGATTTTCTTTATCATATTTTTTGCCGTCGCGGTCGGCTAAAGAAAAATCCGGCGCTGGTTTGCCAACCATGTTATTTAGCGCTGCCAAGGTAGATGGAGATTTTGCAGAAGAATGATGACTATCCATATTGTCTGAACCAACAGAAGTCGTGTCTGATGGAGAAACCAATTGAGAATTAGAGCCGGCAAAAAACCACATCACTGCCACCACAATAATGGTAAAAGATGCGATAGCTCCTAAAATTATCACATTTTGCTTGTCAAATTGTCCTGTTGATTTTTCGCGCTGACTAAAACCATGTTTTTGGTTCATATTATTCTTTTTTTAATAAATAAACAGCTTTTTTAATTATAAAGATAAGAAACGCGATAAAAATAATAGCCCAGATATACTCTGGAAAAATTGAAGTAAACCCTTTAATCAAATTCAATAATTTTGTCAAGTAGATATTTATATCAACCTGCAACATGGAACGCATTGTAAGACGGTTTGTAAATGCCAAGAATAAAATAAAAATGCCCATAAAAATAAAAGCGATACTGGAAATCAATTCCCCAATGGTTAAATTAATTTTTAAAGAGCCGAGATGATAAGAAATATTTCTGCGCAATCCAATTATCTTTTTACTCATCGCGCTCCTGTCCAAAATAGACGATAGAAAAAATAGCGGCGTAACCATTCCCAAAACATAACTTAAAGTATAGATAACCCCCAAAAAAACAGAACCGGGCAAGACGGAAAGAGCTAAAACACCGGCCAGCACAGGCGCGCAACATGTGGTGGCGATGCCGGAGAAAATTCCTAAAGTAAAAACTGAAAAAAAATTATGATTTTTAATGGCGAGATTAACGTGAAAAGGCAAAGAAAAATGCCGGCCCAAAATTATAAAAAGTCCCAACATTAACAAAAAGGTTCCTCCAAAAATAAATATGACATCGTGATACCGGCTTAAAAATTGCCCGAAAAAGGCCGCGCCAAATCCAAGCGGCAAAAAAACCACGAGAACCCCAAGAAAGAAAATAAAAGTCATAAGAAAAACTTTTGTCCTTTCTCTAAAAACAGAGGCAAAATAAGACGGCAAAAGAACCGTAATGCAGCATGGAGCGAGCAAGGCGGCTAATCCGGCGACAAACGCGGCTACCAGCGATGTGCCAACTAATAAATCCATAAAATTATTATTTATTTGAAATTTTTAATGTTTGCCGTTTAATTTTTTTATAAATCAACCAGAAAAATAAAATCAAAAATGCCAGCAAAATAGACCATTGGGCCGGCGTTAAAAATCCAAAACGTCTGTCGCCTCCAAGATATTCTTCAGGAGTTACGCGTAAAAAATCAATAAAAAATCTGATAAAAAAGTAAGTCGCGGCTGAATATGCCGCTAAAAATCCATTTTTCTTTTTAAAAAAACGTTTAAAAAAAACAGCGAAGACGGCAAAAATGGAAAAACCGACAAAAGAATCAATTAAACCCAAATCAAAACGCGTCCCATCTGGATATTTTACGCCAAGAAAAAAATTGGTCAATGCGCCGGGGTGAAGATGCGTTAGAAAACAACCAATCCGTCCTATCCCCCACCCCAGCCACAAGCTAAGAGCGAAAATATCCAAATACGGCAAGAGTATTTTAAAAGTCCATTTTTTAAATCTGTTTAAAATAAAAAAAGCAATCGCGGCTCCGAAAAATCCGCCTATTGAGGATAATCCTCCTTGCCATATTTTAATTATATCCGCGGGATGATCTAAATAATATCGCGGCTCATACAAAAACACATGAAACAAACGCGCTCCGACAAATGCTCCTAAAAACAAATAAAAAACATTGTCAAAAATTATCGTTTGATTCAAATTATTTTTTTTAATCAGATAATTAGCCAAAACTAAACCGATAATAATTCCAAAAGAAACCATTACGCCCCAAACATGCAAAGTAATTGGGCCAAACATAATATCTTCAAAATGCAAATAAGGAATCATAAACAATTATAACAATTTAATCAGGCAAGGCGCTGAGATATTTTTATAAATATTTTTAGTCAAAAAATGAATAGCCAATAAAAGGAAAGCAATGCTCAATACTTTTATTTCCAAGCCCTTAAACGGCAAAGAAAAAAGCGCGAGCGGCGCGCCAAGCAAAGCAAAAAGCGGGGCGCCGCAGGTGGGACAACCTGCTGACAAAATTCCACCTAACAGCCCGCCGGCGCTCAGGCCAATACGCGATGGAGATTTATTTCGCGCGACCTTCAAATTTCTTTTAAAAATAAACAAAAGAATATACAAACCAAAAAAGAAAGCGATTAAAAGATTAAAAAGCATAGATGCCAATGTATACCAAAAACCATTCATCTGCGAGTAACTCACAATACTTTTGCCTGTGATATTGTAGACGGTCAAATAATAAGAAACAACAAAAAATATCAAAGCAACCAGAAACGACGGAATGAAAAATCGTCGGCGTTTTAATAAAGGCATGACTATCTCTAAAAACATATTTTGAAAATTGCAACCAAAATTGTATTTGGCAAATAGATATGGAACAAACATTATGAAACTGCACTTAAGCTACAGCAGGTTTGGCAATATTGGTCATCTTGGAGCGAAAAATTTGTGAGGTGTAGCCGTAGCTACACTGAACAAACTTTTTGGGAAAGATGGCCAAGATTGGCAAATCCGGCAATGCTTGGAGCGCAGTTTCATAATGTTTGTTCCATAAGTAAAGCAGTCGGTTTATTTTTTAACCGCGTTTGGCTCTATTATTTTGTTGCTTTTCAAATCTTTAAAGATGCCCATCTCAGCCACGCCTTTTGTAAAAACATAAGCTTTATTTTTTTCAATCCCAACTTGCGGCCAAATACCAATTAAATCCGGAAATTCCTTTACATCTCCCATTAAGACAAAAGTTGGCACCAAAGTAATACCAAATTGCTTAATATATTTTTTTCCTTCCTCTGCGCCAACATCAACCGCTGTTATCTTCGGATACACGCCAAATCTATTCAAAATCAATTTATGCTGAAGTACATCATAACATTTCTCGCATGTTTTGTCAGCAATTAAAATTAACTCCGTACGACCTTTGATTTCTCCGGAAGACGGAACTACATACGGACCGCCAACCCGTCTTAAAATAAACACGCCATCTTTTATTTCGCCCAAAGTCGCGAGAAAATCCTTAACTTTTTTTTCTTTTTCAAGTTCGCCGCGCAAAATAACTGTCGGCAATTTAATAATAGCGTATTTTTCAATCAAGTTTTTGCCCTCATCACTGGTCCTTTCTACATCGCGTTTTGACTCTATTTTAACATTTTCCTTTTCCAAGGCGCCAAAGAGAGGCGAAATATCAAAACAATCCGCGCAATTTTTATCATTCAGCACAATCGCCTCAATTTTGGCAGGACGCTTTGTCTCGCGCGCTTCTTTATTTTTTATTTCAACCAAACCATTGGTACGCCAAGTAAATATAGATCCAAAACTCAAACTGCCCAAAAGAAGACCGAAAAAAAATGCCAACAGCCAAAAATTTATAGATTTTTTTTTGTGTTCATTCATATTAGAAAAATTATCTTAACAACCTCCAACCATATTGGGTAAATTTTGAAGAGGAGCGCCGGCTGATGGAATTAATGATGACGATTTTATGTTTCCCAACTTCAACTTATTATACAAAGCAAAAGACTGGCTTGCCTGCGCCACTGAAACTAAAACTAAAATTCCCAATACCAAGGTTATTGTCAAACTTCCCCATGCCAAAGCAGGACGTTTGCGATTATTCAAATTACTGATAATTTCGTCTTTCAAAGCATTTAAATCAGACTTATCCAATTTATTAATGTGGTTATTCTCAAGCGAGGGATTAATTGACGCGGAATTAATCTCTTTTTTGGGCGCGCAAGACTCGCATTCATGCTGCTCATGATGCTCGGGAAGCTCTGGAACCGTATTTATTTCATGATTGTGCGTGGTCATATGTTTTAATTATTTTACATTATTTTTATTAATTATTTTTTAAAATTATTAGCAGCCGCCAACCATACCTGGCAAATCTTTGACAGCTGACGGCAATGGAGCGCCTTTGCTGGAATCGCTGTATTTCGGCACTTTAATATTTAAAAGCAAGGCCGCAATATCGGGAGTATAATTGCCGCTTTTAAGCTGTTCCGATGTTTTGGCAATCATTTGCTTTGGAAAAAATCTTCCTTTCCAACGAGCTAATTCCTGCAAAATCTGGTCATCAGTATATTCAGCGGCATGATTTTGTAAAAGATAAGCGGAAAGACCGCGCATAGCTTGAGAATGAGCGCAACCACATGCGGCTGTACCGTCTGGTTTAATTAAAGCAGTCGCTCCGCAACAATATTCACAAGCAATTTTCAATCCAACATTGATATAACGTTGCAATTTTTCACCACTTAAAGCAATCTTCTTACTGCCATAAGTTGGGTCAAATTGTTTTAATAAATTCATTGACTGTTCCACTTGATCAAAATTCGCTCCCAATTCCTCGCCATATACTCGCGGCGCGCCCTGATTGAAAGCCAATTTTACAGAATCATCATTAAGATTGCCTGAAAGATTATTTTCTCCTCCGCTATTTATTTTCAAAGAAAGTTGAGAAAAAATACCGACAGAATTGACGCCCAAGAGACGTTCATTTTTTATTAGAAAAAATTGATTTAAAAATATGGACAATATAAAAAAACCAAACAAAATAAAATTTAAAACCGTGAATGTTTTTTTATTTTTAGTTTCTTCAGCTGCAGCGGTTGCCGTTTCCAAATTATCATTGGGTTTAACCTGCTCAAAATCGCTTGATTGATATATCATAAAAAAAATTAAAATAACTACTACATAGTGTAGTAGTTATTTTAATTTTTGTCAACAAGTAAGTTATCCACAGGCGCTAACAGAGATTATAAGACGCCTTAACCGGCTCCGTTTTGCAGTTCTCTTGGCTATAATCACTCCAACAAGAAAAATTCTTGCTTGCCTGATTATCTTTTAATTCAACAACACAAGCCATATTGCCTTGACTTGGAATAAAAGTATTTTGAAACTGATTTTTGGAAAAAAATATATTGGCTGAAACAAATAAAAGAATCCCAACAAACATCCCGGCGCAAACCTTTTTATTCAACCAATTAACTGATGGGGCATAATTATCGTCAAGCAAACGTTGCACCCTTTCAGCCGTTACCGCGCTAAAAAATGAAAGAGCAAACAATCTGCTTAAAACTCGTTTTTGCTCCCAACTAATAATTTTGCTCAAGGCGCTTGCTAAAGGCACTTTATCATTAAACCCATCCGTGGCCAATTCATCAGCGGCTAATTCTGAAAAAGCCAAATATTTTTCGCTTAAAATTTTTATACCTGGAATAAAAAATAAAACGAGTGAAATAATTTTAACAAGCAGAAGTTTAAGCGGTTCGCCAGCTTCCAGATGCGACTTCTCATGTAAGATAACAGCCGTAAGCTCATTATCAGACAATCTTTCCACAAGTCCGGAAGAAATGCAGAGTTTCGGCCGCCAAAGACCAAAACAAAAAACTACTGGCTGAATATTATTTATTTCCACAATCTTATTCTCTACACCGCATTTTTCCGCTATAACTAAAACCCTTAAAGATACTTGACTTTGTTTATTTTTCAAATGAAAGCAGATAAAAGAATGTGTTTTCCAAAAAAGTTTTACCACTCTATATAAAACAATCAACAAACCTAAAAAAATCAAAAAAGCCAAAACCCATAAAAAAGTGAAAAGCCAAGGTTGATTATAAAAAATGGGAATATTGACGCAACCGCAAGCCGCGTGAATTTTTTTCAAAAGAAGCTGGGCGGTAAAATAAACATTTTCAAAAATACGCGCGGATACGATAACGATACCAAGCGTTGCTAAAATAAAAAGCGCGATAATTTTAATAAAAAACTTCTTGGTCTCTTGGCGAAACGCGCTTTTAACCCTTTTTTGTGAAAAAAAATTCAGCATTTCTTTTGTTTTATAAAAATAGCGTCAAACTTATGGACATCACATTATGAAACTGTACTTAAGATTTTCAGATTTGATAATATCGGCTGGCTTGGAGCAAAAATATTTAAGAGTCGTAGCCATAGCTACGGCGATTAAATATTTTTGTGAAAGGCAGTCGAGATTAGCAAATATGTAAATACTTGGAGTGCAGTTTCATAATGTGATGTCCATAAGTCAAAACAAAAATCATTTAATAATTTTCCGCAATTTTTTTCTCCATTCTTCGGATTTTTTGAATTCGTTGCCATTCAAAATATCAATAAAACTAGCGACTGTTACATCTCCGAAATTTTTTAACATACTTGTAATCAGATTACCTGAAAAACGCGCGAAAAAAACGTGCTTGCTTTCCATCGGCGTATAGATATAAATACCAGCGGAATCAATTTTTCTCAACAGCATTTTTTTTTCACACAAACGAGTCATAACTGTCATTACGGTGGTATAAGCTAATTTTTTCTTCTTTTTAGAAATAAATTCTAACATTTCGCGCACGGTTGTTTTCCCATGTTCCCAAACTATTTCCATTATTTCCGCCTCTAACTCTCCCAAATAAATTTTAAATTCATTAAAGTTCATAATTTATATCTTGTCTACTACAAGATATAGTATATACCAAATAGCAAACCGAAGCAAATATCACATTCGCCCGCGTAAAATGACGTATAGACATCATTGACAAAAATCAAACAATCGGCTAAACTTTGATTTAAGAGCTCTTTAAAATTAAGGAGGGTCAAATGGGATGGATAGAAATGGGGTTCAAAAGCGTGGATTTCAAAATTATACTCCGGCAAAAAGGGAAGATGAGACCAATCAGACGGAGTGTTTTGATAAAGGAAAGAAAGACACAACGAGTTTGGGTCTTTATTACAGGTTTTGGACAGCCGGCTAAAACATGGCAACGGTTTGTAAAAGATATTATGCCGCAACAAAATGACGATACGATAATTATTATCAGACGCGGCGGCGATGGTAATTCCGATGGTTATACAAGCTACACCACTTTTAGCTGGCAAAAGCGCGAAGTGGCGGCAATATTCCAGTGGATTTTGAGCAACTTTTCAAACAAAGGAAAAAAAATTCATCTGGTTGGACATTCCGCCGGCGCGGCTTTAGCAAGACACTTGGCGCAAAGTTTCCCGCGTGATATTGCAAATATCGTGCAAATCGCTCCTTTGTCCTCGCGACATAGAACCATACTATGGAACATGGCATTTTGGTTAAAAGGCGGTTTGCTCGGTCTTTTAGCGTCAATCTTTTCACTTTTATTCCGTCCGCTCGCCGGATTTTTAATTCCGGCCAAATCTGTTGCTGGACTATTCAACAACGGAGTTCCTTTGCCAACAGATTATTTGAAGTCACTAATACCAGAAGGCGTTTTGGCTTTCTTTGAAATTGCTCTCTTCTATAATGGGTACGAACTGACGATAGCTTATCTTAAGGAATGGAGAGGAAAAACCATAATTGTTTATTGTCCTGATGATCCGTTAGTTCCATTCGCGGCGACAATGGAAACAGCCAAAATGTGTTTCGCAAAAACACCGCGCGGACTGCCTCAAGGCACGCCACATTGCTTTTTCCTTGCTACGGAAGAATTGTGGAAAAAAATAATTCCGATACTCCAAGAAACAATAGAAAAAGCGGCTTAACAACCGCCTCTCATCTCAAGCTCTCTTACCCAAACCAAGAGAGCTTTTTTATTTTCGCAGCCAAGATTTTCAAAATTAAATTTTAGCGCCATCTGCGGCGAGATTGCTGATTCCGTCCTCCTCTTTTACCGCTGTTGCTACCTCTATTATTTTCACGAACGCCAGTATGTTCCAATTTACGAGCGGGCGCCACCCGTCGCGGAGGCAATGTTGGAAGAGCTATCACAGGTAATGTCTTGCGAATTAATCTTTCAATTTGCCTTACATCTCCTTTTTGAATAGGCGATACAAAAGAAATGGCCTTACCTGTCTGGCCTGCGCGTCCTGTGCGTCCGATACGGTGAACATAATCTTCCGCTTGTTCTGGTAAATCATAATTGATAACCAAAGAGATGCCTATCACATCAATGCCGCGCGAAGCAATATCAGTCGCCGCGAGCACGCGAAAAGCGCCTGATTTAAAACCAGCCAGCGCGGCTTTGCGTTGCGCCAATGATCGATTAGAATGAATCTCTGCGGCAGTATGGCCCATAGCTCGCACAGCCGCGGCAATTCTTTTCGCTCCAATTTTTGTGCGGGAAAATATCAATACAGAGCCGTGATTGTCGCTCAACACTTTTTCCAATAGTTGTAATTTTATTTCCGGACTTGCTATAAATATCTCTTGTTCAATTTGCGCGACAGTAGTTCCGGACGGCGCCACTTCAATACGCACAGGCATCTTCATATGACGCGCCGCCAAAGCGGCAATGGCAGCCGGCATAGTAGCTGAAAATAGCATAGTTTGACGCTCAATTGGTATAGCGGCGATAATCCGTTTAATTTGCGGAGCAAAGCCAATATCAAGCATACGATCCGCCTCATCTAAAACCAAAACACTTATGCCATTAAGTGAGACTGTTTTATGCTCCAGATGATCAACTAAACGACCGGGAGTGGCAATAATGATATGCGGTTTTCTGGACAGCATCCGTAATTGGCCTGACATCGAAGACCCGCCAATAAGCACCACTGTCCTTAACCCGAGTTGACTGCCTATTTGCTGTAACATTTCATTTACTTGCAAGGCCAATTCTCTTGTTGGCAATAAAATAAGACCTTGCCCTTTTTTTGTGCCTAAACGTTGTAAAATCGGCAGACCAAACGCTAATGTCTTACCTGTGCCGGTTTGAGCAATGCCAACAACATCCTTACCCTCTAATGCTGTTGGAATGGCTTGGCGTTGAATCGGAGTTGGAATAATAAAATGAAGCTTGTCAAGAATCTGAAGTAAATTAGGAGCGATTCCAAGGTTGCCAAATCCTTGTATTGGTCGCGTATCTGCTGGCAGGCATGGTAAACGCGCGCCTGCGGATTGTTTTAAATTTGTCATATTATGGGTCTGTCGCCAAATACCATTTTGGCTGCAATTTTCAAAATTGGGCTAAATTTTCCCAAAAATTTTTCAGCTTATACTATGTATAAACCTCAAAATTTCTTTGAAAAATTTATCTCCAATTTTGTCAATTTCGTTTCAAAAGCGTATTTGGCGACAGACCAATTATTTAGTTTCTATAATCTAACGCAACATCGTCACTGAATAAATTTTTGACTCCAGACTGTCCGAGAACCGCTATTTTGACGATTTTTTAAAATTTTTTTTGCTAATTTTAGCGCCACAATTTTTAAAAATTTGAATTGTCGGACGAGTCCGCAGACGGACAGCAAAGCCACGAGGCGAACACCATCCAAAACTCTGAAATTGAAAATTGGCAGGGGGTGAAGGAATCGAACCCTCGCTAGAGGTTTTGGAGACCCCTGTACTGCCACTATACGAACCCCCCGAAAACAAAAAGACCTTATTTATTTCGTCTCTTTATGCTTTTCGTGCTTTTTGCAAAACTTGCAGTATTTGCTCAATTCCAGACGATTTTTCAAAATCTTTTTATTTTTGCGCGTGTGATAAGTGACGCGCTTGCAAACCGAACATTCCATTTTAACAAGATTATCTTGCGACATAATTTTTTTAAAAAATTAATTAATAAGTAAGATGGTACAAAATCATTTCCGCTGCAATTTTATTCTTTGAAAAAAAGCCGACTCAGGGATTTGAACCCTGGACCTACGGTTTACAAAACCGTTGCTCTACCAACTGAGCTAAGTCGGCTGGTGGGCAGGGTAGGATTCGAACCTACGTAGCTGTAAAGCGTCAGATTTACAGTCTGATGCGATTGACCACTCCGCCACCTGCCCATGGAGCCGTTGCGCGGATTTGAACCGCGGACCTACTCCTTACCATGGAGTTGCTCTACCAACTGAGCTACAACGGCATTTATAAAGTGCCATCTTCAAAATTTTCAATCTCATTCTCATACTCAATAATCACTTGATTTTCAGGATTAACTTCTTTAAGTTTGGCTAATGTTTCTTTTGCCAACTCTATATCCCTACATATTATACTGATTTTTAAAAGTTGGTCAAGGTACTTTGGATTATTTGGCTCTATTTTCACGGCGCGACGGAAATTTTGAGTAGCTGGAGCCAATTTATTAAGCTTGGCATAAATTAAACCCAAATCATAATATCTAATTGCCAAAGTATTATCTATGTTGATGGCTCTTTCAAAATATTCAGCCGCTTTTTCCAAGTCGCCGGTACTTTGCGCGAGCATGGCCAAACGATTATAAACCCTGTCATCGCGCGGACTCAATTTTAATAAAAATTTAAATGTCTCTTCCGCCTCCTGATATTTTTCCATATCCATATAAACCTTGCCCAAACCGCGATATGCTTCAATGTTGCGTTTATCATTTTTTATCACCTCAATATATTTTCTTTCGGCAAAATTTCCATCGCCTCTTTCCAAAGCTTCATCCGCCTGCCGCAAAATTTTACCAATCTCCACAATATCAGTTGTGGATGGAATTTTCTTGTTTTCTTCTTTTTTAACGCTTGCCAAAACAGCTTTTTTATACTTAATCTGCGCCTGCCCGACTTTTTGTCTAAACGCGGTCTGAAGTTGAACCCATTTGCATCCAAAAACCGACAAAAAAATCAGTTTATTTTTCAACTGAATTTTAGCCGCCGCCAAAGCCCTGATAAAACGTTGTTTTTTCAAATCTTCTTTAATTTTTGCCTGCTTAACTTCTTTTAATTTTTCCACTTCAAGCAAAGATAGCTGAGGAAATCTTCTGACGATAATAAAAATAATCCATCCCGCGCTCGCTATAATAATAAAAAGAGGAATCAAAAAATAAAACATAGTTACATTTGATTTGCTTTTAAAAGAAGCTTAACAAAAATTTCTTTTTTGGCGCTGGCGCCTCCGACTAAAACGCCAGCAATGGACGCGTTGGCTAAATACGAAGAAACATTGGCTGAATCCACACTGCCGCCATATAGAATCGGCGCTTCTTTTCCTAAAATCATTCTTACTTCTTTTTTGATAAAATCATGCATTCTGACAGCTTCTGTTGACGAGCAGGCCTTACCAGTGCCAATGGCCCACATTGGCTCATATGCTATTAAAAATCTCTCATTATTAATTTTAACCCCAATAAGCGCCTTAAGCTGTTTTTTAATTATCGCTTCTGTCTTGCCCGACGCCCTATCCTCTTTTGTTTCACCTACACAAAATATGGGAATCAAACCTGCGGCTAAAGCGGCATTGATTTTTTTAATGAGCGTCTCATTTGTTTCTCCAAAATATATTCTTCTTTCACTGTGCCCTAAAATAACAAACTCGCAGCCGATATTTTTTAAATCGCATGGAGAAACCTCACCAGTGTACGCTCCGCTCTCCTCCCAAAAACAATCCTGCGCCCCGAGTTTAAATGGCATTTGTTCATCCTTCAATTTCCTTTTAATTTCTCCCAACCGAGTGAAAGACGGACAAATAATAACTTCAATGTTTAAAGTCGGCGCGATTTTTAAAAAATTCTCTTTAACATCATCTAAAAGCGCAAGCGCTTCTCCATCTGACAAAAACATTTTCCAATTAGCTGCGATTATTTTCATAAAATCTTTTTAGTGTATGGTTGCCAAATACGCTTTTGAAACGAAATTGGCAAAAGGCAACTAGACCATTTTAATACCCTGTGTCTCTATCCGCCAGCCACGCCATTTTTACAATTTCTTTTGAATTTTTAAACGCTCCAATTGCCGCGACACGCATTTTTTTAATGTCAAAAATTTTCAACGCCGCTTTTTTAACCTCTCCCGCCGTTACTTTTTTATATCTTTGCAACTCTTCTTCAGGCGTACGCGTCCGTTTCATTAAAAGCGCCTGTTTTGCATACCACTCCGCTTGCACGCTGGAGTCCTCCAATTGTAAAACAAATCGGCCTGCCACATTGTCTTTAGCCATTTTTAATTCTTCCGCTGTCACACCGTCTTTTTTAATTTTTCGCAATTCCAAAATAATTATTTTTAGAGCTTCGGCCAAACGCGTTTTGTCCAATCCTGCGCGAATGAAAAAATTTCCAACATCCTGATATTGATTCACTCCGGAATGAATCATATAAGCCAATCCCCTTTTTTCCCTTACTTCCACAAACAAGCGCGAACTCATAGTGCCGCCCAAAATAATATTCAGCAAAGAAACCGCTGGAGATATTGAAGATTCATAATTTACAGCGGGAAAACCAAGGACTAAATGCGTCTGGTCTGTTTCCTTAAAAAAAACTTTTGCTCGCGGACATGATTTTTCCTTACACAAAAATTTTTCAAAACGCGAACCGGACGGCACGGCGCCATTTTTGAAAAAATATTTTTTAACCAACTTCGCGGTCTGCCCATCAATTTTTCCAGCCACAGCCAAAATCATATTGGCCGGCTGATAAAAATCTTTATAATAAGAAACCATTTGGGCGCGAGACACAGCCCGAACTGTTTTGGCAGTGCCGCCTATATCACGCCCCAAAGGATGCCCGTGGTAAAGAGTTTCTTCAAATAATTGTTCAATATACATAGTTGGATTGTCCTTATACATATTCAATTCCTCAACAATCACGCCTTTTTCTTTTTCCAATTCAGTTTCGTTAAATTTGGAATTCCAAACCATATCAGAAAGCAAATCCAGCGCCAATTCAATTTTATCAGCAGCCGCTTTAATGTAATAACCAGTATGATCGCGGCTTGTGTAAGCGTTATACTCCGCCCCAACTTTATCCAATTCTTTGGAAATATCCAAAGTGGTCGGACGAGACAATGTGCCCTTAAAAAGCATGTGTTCAATAAAATGAGAAAGGCCATTTTGTTCCGCGTTTTCATAACGCGAACCAACCGGAAACATCATCAAAACAGTTACCGCTTCCGTGCCTTTTACCGGAATAGTGATTAAAGTTGATTTATTTTGTAATTTTTCTTTATGAAACATAAATAATTTTACCATCTTCCCGAACTGCCGCCGCCTCCTGAAAATCCTCCGCCAAAGCCGCCAAATCCTCCGCCTCCAGAACCGCCGCGCCCGCCTCCGCCAAACCAAATTCCTCCACCGCGCCCGTTTCCGAACTTTCCATTAGAAGCGCCATAGTCAATCAATAAGCCGGACAAAGCAAACATTAAAGCCAAAATTCCCAATCCAATGGTTATTCCAAAAATAAAATATCCAATCAGGACGCCAAAACCCAACCCCCAAATTCCTCCGGGCCACCATCGTTTTGATTTACCAAAAAAACCAGATAAAATCCGCAAAAAAACAAAAAGAAAAAAGTAGACAATTACTCCGCCATATTCCAAGAACCAATTACTGCTGCTTTTAGACACAGGAGAAACAGCTACCATAACGGCCTCTCCTTTAACAGCTGATTTTATTGCTTCCACTGAATCAGTTATGCCTTTGTTAAAGTCCCCTGTCTGAAACGCCGGCTTGGCGATATTATTGATAATCTTGGAAACTGTGGCATCTGGCAAAGCGCCTTCCAACCCATAACCAACTTCTATGCGCATACGCCTGTCATCCACCGCGATTAAAAACAGCACGCCGTTGTCCGCTCCTTTTTTGCCGATTTTCCAATCTTCAAATAATTTAACGCTAAAATTTTCAATTGTGTCATCCTTCAAACCTTTGATTGCGACAACCGAGATTTCATGTTTTGTTTCAGATTCAAATCTTGCCAAATCACTTTCTAATTTAGCGCGCGCGGCAGGGTCAAGAATTCCGGCAAAATCATTAATATAACCTGAAGGAACGCCTGGATTATAATAAGCTATTGCGCGCAACGGCAAAAATAAAATCATTAAAACAAGTATTACAAATAGACGCATAAAACAAATAGAAAAAACAAAGTAGAATTAGATTATTTACTCACATTTAGATCAACTTTTGGCGTTGTCGCCGCGCCTGCTTCCGACTCAAACATGGTGCGCGGACTAAAACCAAACCAACCTGCCGCGATATTGCGAGGGAACACTTTAACTGAAACATTATAATTTCTAACTGTTTCATTGTAACGGCTACGCTCAACGCTGATTCTGTTTTCCGTTCCTTCAAGTTGCGCCATAAATGTCTGCACGGTTTCCGAAGATTTTAATTGCGGATAGTTTTCCACAATGACTAAAAGACGAGACAACGCTCCTTCTACTTGATTGGCGGCGGCTACTTTATCTTCGGAACTCTTGGCGCCGGCGTATCTTGTGCGAGCTTCGGCTATATCGCTAAACACTTTTTGTTCTTGCTTCAAAACTGATTTGACGCTTTCCACTAAATTAGGAATCAGATCAAACCGTCTTTGATACTGTGTCTCCACTTGAGCCCATGCGGCATCAACACCTTCGCGGCCGTTAACTAAACTGTTATAAGTTCCTGTAAGGAACAAAATGGACGCGACTATTACTGCCACTATCACTCCGAGGACAATTTTTGTTGTTTTGGACATACAAAATAAATTAATAATTAACAACTTAATTTTTTCTTAAAATATTCCGCTAACTCTTTCACTTCAATTCTCTCCTGAGCCATAGTGTCGCGATCGCGTACCGTCACTTTTCCGTCTTCAGCGGTTTCAAAATCAACTGTTACGCAAAATGGCGTGCCAATTTCATCTTGGCGGCGGTACCTGCGACCGATAGACGCCACTTCATCATACTGTATATTCCATAACGAACGCAATTCTCCAGCGATTTTCTTCGCGGTTTCCAAAAGCGGTTCTTTTTTAGACAAAGGCAAAATCGCGATTTTAATCGGCGCCAAATCATATGGCAAACGCAAAACAACCTCTTCTTCTTTATTTGATTCCGTAGTAGTTGTGCGCCCGCCTTTTATTTCTTCATACGCTTCCAAAAGAGTTGCTAAAACAGTGCGTTGAAGCCCCAAAGACGGCTCAATCACATGGGGAATAAATTTTTCATTTGTTTCCGGGTCGGTATAACTTAAGTCCTCTCCGCTAAATTGCTGATGACGGCTCAAATCATAATCCGTGCGATAAGCCAAGCCATACAATTCTTTTACGCCAAAAGGATATTTGTATTCAATATCAATCGTGCGCTTGGAATAAAAAGCTCGTTCGCCATCGGGAATTTCATGAAAAACCAAATTATTTTCTTTAATTCCCAAGAACGCGCACCATTTTTTGAGCAAATCAAGCCACTCTTTAAAATATTTTTCCCAATTTTTTGGATTGATAAAATATTCCACTTCAAACTGCTCAAACTCGCGCACGCGAAAAATGTAATTTTCTACAGTGATTTCATTACGGAATGCCTTGCCGATTTGCCCGATGCCAAATGGCAACTTTTTACGCGCAGTATCTTTAACATTTTTAAAATTGACAAAAATGCCGCCTGCTGTTTCCGGACGCAAATAACAAACTGAAGCTGTTTCTTCCACCGGCCCCAGAAATGTCTTAAACATTAAATTAAATTGACGCGCTTCAGTTAAATCACCGCCGCACTTTGGACATTTTACGCCTGTTAAATCAAACGGCTTTTCTTTATCATAGGCAGGCTGAAGTCCTTTGGCTTCAAGCAAATGGTCGGCGCGGAACCGTTCGCGGCATTTTTTACAATCAACCAAAGGGTCTGAAAAATTTTGTAAATGCCCGGACGCCTCCCAGACCTTAGGATTCATCAAAATTGAAGCATCCAAACCAACCATATCCTCGCGTTCGCGCACAAACATTTTCCACCATGCCTTCTTAATATTATTCACCAATTCAACTCCAAGCGGCCCCCAATCATAAGAAGCTGAAAAACCGCCATAAATTTCAGAAGATGGAAAAATAAAACCGCGGCGTTTACATAAAGAAATCAATCTATCCATTTTGGAATTCTCGCTCATAATTAAAATTTGGAAGTTACTTTAAATTACGAAATTAGACATTCGCGGTTATTCGTGGTTTGTTTATATCTTTTTTTGCGCTCAGACTATCCGACATCGGAATGGCATTTTAATCATTTTCCAAGTTGTTGGACAGCCTGGTCTGCAAAAAAAGATATAAACAAACCCCTCTTAATCCATTTCGTAATTCAAAAAATTTGAAATTTAACCCTGCCTCAAGATTACCCGTTCTTTTCAATCCTTAAACCGTCTGTGTCAAAAATTATTTTATCTTTTCTTTTTGCCTCGCCCTTAAGCAAAATCTCGGCAATTTTATTCTCCACTCTTTCTTGAATGACACGCCGCAATAATCGCGCTCCAAACTCTTGGTCAAAACCTGCCTCTGCCAACTCAACGAGCGCTTGGTCTGTTACGCGTAATTCTATTTCTTTTTCAATCAACAGTTTCTGCCTGATGTTCTCAATCATCAAACCTGCAATCCTTACCACATCCATTTTACCTAACGGCTGAAACAAGACAATGCCGTCAAAACGATTTAAAAATTCCGGACGAAAATATTGATTTAATTCTCCATGAAGCAAATCAGTTTTAATCTGCTCCAAAGCCACCCCATCTTTTATCTTTTGCTGAATCAAAGAAGTGCCAGCGTTTGAAGTAGCAATGATGATAGTATTGGTGAAATCAGCTACTCTGCCCAAGCTATCTGTTAAACGGCCGTCGTCCATTACTTGCAAAAATAAGTTTAACACATTAGGGTCGGCTTTTTCAAGCTCATCCAAGAGAATTAAAGAAGACGGGGCGCGGCGCACTGCCTCAGTAAGATGTCCAGTGCCTTTTTCTCCAGGCGCGCCAAGCAGGCGATAAATGCTGGAATTATCCTGATATTCAGACATATCAAGCCGAATCATCATATTTTCTCCGCCAAAATATACCTGGGCGATTGTTTTAGCTGTTTCGGTTTTACCAACGCCTGTCGGGCCCAAAAAAAGAAAATTGGCAATCGGCCTGTTGCCGTCTCTTACTCCCGCTCGCGCGCGGCGCAGAGCGTTGGCTATCAATCCAATCGCTTCAATTTGTCCAACCACCCTTTTACTCATCACTTCTTCCAAGCGCAAAAGTTTATCGGTCTCTTCTTCTGTAATAGCTGAAAGAGGAACTTTTGATTTTCCCGAAGCGATTGCCGCTATATCATCGGCCGTCACCAATTTATATTTTCCTTTTTTATTTCGCACTGCCACCGCCGCCTCTGAAATCAACTCCATCGCGCTGGCTGGAAGATATTTGTCGCGCAAAAATTTAGCGGCTAAATCCGTTGCGCGCTCTAAAGCGACAAAAGAAAACAACGCCTGATGACGATATTCAATCAACCCTGATTTTGCTTCCAAAATTTTAAGAGCAATATTCTTTTCTACCTCCTCCACAATGACTTTGCTAAACACATTCATTAAAACCGTGCCTGATAAAACCTTACTTTCCGCCTCTGGCTCGGCAGTGGCTAAAACCAAAAAATTATATTTGTTCATCGCGTCCGCTAAAACTTCCGCCAAATCCAAACTGCCTGGCCGCCCAAAAGAAATCCCCGTCAGTTGATCAATCTTTGGAATAACCAAAATAATATTGCCTGAACGACCGGCTTCGCGGAAGACGCGCAATAATCTTTCTATCGCGTCGGCAGGAGACGCGCCCGAAAGAACCGAGGCCGTATCTATCTCCACCAAACGTTTATCGCTTAAAATTTCAGGCACATCATTGTTAATCATGCGCTCTGCCACGCCTTCTATCAATGTTTTTTTACCAACGCCCGGCTGACCGACCAAAATCGCCCCGCGTCCGCCACCTTCAAAAATCCTGAAAATTTCTTCAATTTCTTTTTCCCTGCCAATGCAAATTTCCAGATACCCGCGGCTTGCCAAAAAAGTAAGATCGCGGCTAAAATGGTCCAAAAAAGGAGTAGCAATCGCAGTCATTGCGCGGTTTATTTCTCCTTTTGGACGCTCGGCCGCGTTTTTTTTAAATCGCGCCACGCGCGTCCTTATTTTTTCTGCTAAATCCAGCCAGCTTGTGATTTCACCAACTTTTTCTTTGCCAACGCCCAAACCGTCAAAAATTTTCTCTAAACCATTGTCATTTTTATAAAGAGACAAAAACAAATCAGCCAAAGAAACGCGCTGTCTGCCAAAATTTTTAGCAATCGGCATAGCGCTAAAAAGCGAACGCCATGATTCAAAAGTTAAAAATGTTTTAGAATGTTCAGCATTGCCGCGCGTTTTAACAATCAATTCCGACATTGCCTTAGCAGGAATGCCAAACCGCGCCAGCATCAGCATTAACTCGTTGGTTTTAATTATTTCCGCAAAAAAATCAAGAGGCGAGGCCGCGCGTTTTTCTTTTTCAGCCAAAATAACCGCTCTCTCAACCGCTGTCAAAACATTAATTTTAAAATAAGAACTCGCATCTTGCCAAGAGCCCTTTTCACGCGTTACATTTTCCAAAAACAATTCTTCAACCGTATTTTCATCTTTTAAAACCATAAAACACGGCATCGCGGCATTTTTTATCAGACGGTAAATTACAAACCAAGCGAAAATAACGCTCCACCAAAGATACTTGGCTTCGCCAAATTTCTCTATCCAGTTAAAAGAAAGCCCGCTTCGCAAAAAATCAAACCGCGCGAACAAAAATAAAATTAAAAAAACAATGGCCAACGCGGAAAAAAACAAAAAAACAAAAAAATCAAATAAGCGGGCGGCGCGGCGCGAAAAAATCGCGGAGGGATGAAGCGTCCTCCCCCAATGAAAGACGCGGCCGCCAAGTTTTACCCCAGCAGCGAAACCGCGGCACTTTGGACAACGTCCAAATTTCAAAATCCCATTGCCAAGGCAAGCAGGACAAACAGCCACGGATAAATTTTTTATTTCATCAGGCATAAAATAAAACTTGCAGCCAATCCTTATGGACATCACACTATAAAACTGCGCTCCATAATTCATTATTGCGGCGATTTGCTCGTGTTTCATAAAAAAATAAACTCGCTGTATATTTAATACAGCTCGCTTATTTTTTTACTCCAACACTTCGCAACTCATCCACACTAATAAATTCTTGATGCAGTTTCATAATGTGATGTCCATAAAAGCGGGCAAACGGCCGGCAAACAGCGCGTAGACGGCTGTGAAAGGAAGCAAAAGCCAAACAATAAAAAGCGCAAGCCAAAACAAACCGTAAAAAAACAACCAGATGCTTCTGGCGATAACTTGAAACAATCTGATAAAAAAACTTATTATTCTTCCAGCTCGGTCATATTGTCCAAACATCGGCACAAACAAATTGGCCGCCCAAACGCCAAGAGCCAGACCGCCAAAAGCGCTTTTTAATTGCCGGCCTGCAAGGCGCCAAAAAAAATCAAGGCCAACGCTATACCACCAAAAAGGCCAGAGAATCGCGTCCCAAACCAATTGACCCAATGTCTTTTCCAAAACCAAAATAAACGCGCTCATAAATTATACAGTCATTATTTCATTTTCTTTTTCATCAGCCATTTTTTTCACTAAATCATTTTGCTCTTTCATAAATTTTTCCAATTTTTCCTGCAAAATAAAACGGTCATCCTCGGTAATTGACTTGGTTTTTTCCTCCTCGGCGATATTATCGCGAATCTGATCGCGAAATTGGCGCAAAGACACTCTGGCTTGCTCTAAACGTTGATTTGCCACCTTTAACAACTCTTTTCTAAATTCCTCTGTCATAGGCGGCATCACCAACCTAATTACCTTGCCATTATTTACTGGATTAAGCCCAATATTGGAAGCGACGATGGCTTTTTCAACCTCTTTCAACAAACTTTTATCCCATGGCTCAATTGTTATTGTTTTAGAATCAGGCACTGTAATGGAAGCAGCTCCTTTTAAAGCCATTCTGGCGCCATAGGCCTCAATTTGAACTGAATCCAAAATAGACGCGTTGGCCCGGCCTGTACGCAAATGACTTAATTCTTCTTTTAAATGAACAACAATTTTTTTAAACTCGGGCGAAAAACTTTCTATTGTAAGCATAAATAATTTTTTAAGCGATTTTATGGGTCTGTTTGCCAAATACCATTTTGGCTACAGACCCATTATTTTTTAACCTGCTGGCCAAAACCCATATAAATTGTTTTAGTATCTTCTTTGTCAATCAACAAAAATGCCGGCGGGCGAGCGCTTGGCAATTTTTTAGTAAGCCAATTTTCTCCGCCATCAACGGATTTATAAAAAGTGGTGGGCGTGGCATAATAAATTTCTTTAGTATTATCAGGTCTTACGCCTATTACACGAATATCAGCGCCATTTGGAGGCGTTAAAAGCGTTAGAGTATTCCAAGTGACTCCAATGTCGCTTGTCTTAATCAAACCATATTGCGATGCCAGCATCAATGCCTCTGCTTTAGCGTCAAACAAAACCAAATCATGAAATTCATACGCGCCGCCATATTGTTTTAATCCTTGATTCAAATCTGTCCAAGTAAGACCCGAGTCCGCGCTTCTATAAATGCCTTTTTCTTTAGTGGCTAAATATATTTTTTTTGTGTCCAAAGGATTGATAATAATTTTAGCGATTCTATTTTCAAATCTTTTTGCCACAGTCCAACTTTTTCCACTATCCGTACTTTTCAGAAAATCACCTAAACTATTGCCGGCAAACACAATAGAGCTATTGTTTGGGTCAACCGTTGCAAAAGTAATGACAATCGCTGGCCGTCCTTCTTGATAAATCGCCTTAAAAGTTCTGTTGCAATCTTCGGTTTTTAAAATCAAATTACCCAAAGCCGCGTATACAACGCATTTATTTTTTGCATCAACTGAAATATTTGCCACAGTGCCTGCTTTTAATTGTTCAGGAGTGAACCAAGCATCGCCAGCGTTAAGGCTGTAAAGGAGTCCTGTTCCAGGACCGATAGCATAAATAGTATTTCGGTCAGATGGGTCAATCACCAAATTGTCAATGGCGGCCATGGCAAAATTTTTGCGTTCTCCGCCAACAGCGTAAATCTGAGATTTTTGCGCCCAAGTTTCACCGCGGTCAATACTTTTAAAAATACCGCCATCAACCGCGGCTTGCTTTGAACTGCCGCCAAGTTGAATACAACCAGCGCCGGCTAAAACTAATACGGCAAAAATTGAAACGGACAAAAATAAAATTTTTCGCATAATGAATAAATTAAAAGTTTGAGATAATTAAATTTTCTAAAATTAATTTTGGATGAACATTGGCGCGCAGCATTTTTTTGGCTTCTTCAATTTCCTGAATCGCCAAAACAATTTGTTCTGAATTAAAATGCTTGGAAACTGCTTTGATTTTTTCAATCGCGCCGATATTTTTTATTAAATTCCCGCTGTCTGATAATCCAAATAACAATAAATCCCGCCATAAAATTTGCCAAATATCTAAAACCGCGATTAGTTTTTCCCGCGCAGCCAAATGATTTTTATGGTCTGTTTTTTCTTCAAACAAATCCGCCACTGCTTTGAATCTTTCCGCTAAACCGCCTTTTAACGCCGCCCAAAATCGTTTAGCGGAATTTTCATAAAATTGCCAATCTTCTTTGTTTTGAAGTAAAGACAGAGCCAGTTCCGGACGATTTGCTGAAATACGCGCCAATTCCAATGCCTGTTCATCACCAGCGCCGGCTTTTTTTAGCGCCTCACAAATTTTTTCCGTCGCAACTGGCAAAAATCTTATAATCTGGCAGCGAGATTTAATGGTTGATAAAATTTCGTTTTCTCGCTCCGCCAATAAAAAAATTCTGGCCGCGGCGGCTTTTGGCTCTTCCAATGTTTTTAAAAGAGCGTTTGCCGCTCCTCGGCTTAAATAATCCGCTTCATTAAGAACCACTATTTGCGCTCCTCCGGCTAAACTATGATGATTTAAAAAACTCCTGATTTTATGAATATCCTCTATTGAAACTTCTTTTTTATTTTTTCCTGTTTTTTGGTCGCGGCCTTTTTCAATAAATAAAAAGTCCAAATTTTCTTGCGCTTCCATTTTTACTTTTCTATTCAAAAACCAGCTTGCAACTTCGGCTATTGTTTCTTTTTTTCCGACGCCGGCAGGTCCAACCAAAAGATAAGCGTGAACCATTGTGCCGTTGGCAAAACTGCGGCGTAAAAATTCAAGCTGATTAGATTTAACAAGCATAATTAAAAAATTTTGAAACGATTTTGGCCGAAATTAAAAAATTAGTTAAAAATAACATTTTGCCGAGCAAGCACTCAATAAGTGTAGCATTTTAAAAGACAAATCACAAATTTAACGGCTTGAATTATAAGCGGAGCTTGAAATTTCGTCAGGCCTCGCAAGAAAAAAAACCTACGGTTTTCTTTCTTGACTCGCCCTTATAAATTATAAATAAAACCGCGACAGACCCTAATCTCCCTATTTAATTTCATCAAAAATCCTGATAGCTGTTTTACTCCAATCAAAATCAGCCGCCCGTTTTAAGCCGGCAACAATCATCTTTTGGCGCAACTCAACATCGCTTATAACCAATTCAAACGCTTTGGCAATTTCCATTGGTTTATTTGGATTAACAAGCAAAGCGGCGCCGCCGGCAACTTCTGGCAATGATGCGGCGAAAGACGCGATAACAGCCGTCCCAACGGCAAACGCCTCCAAGACAGGAATGCCAAAACCCTCGTAAAAACTTGGAAAAACAAATGCCTTGGCTCCGGCGATCAAGTACGGGACGTCAATTTGATCCACCCAACCCGGTAAAATAATATCTTTTTTAAAAGCGGATTTTTTAAGCGCCTCCGCCACTTTATCATAACCAAAACCAGGTTTGCCAAGAAGCGCCAACTGAAAATTATTTTTTTCATCGTTGGCGGGCGCTCTTTCCAACCCAGATTTAAAAATTTCAAACGCCTTAATCAAACCAACGGTATTTTTCTTTTCTTCTAAACGGCCGATGGTTAAAAAGTACGGCGCTTGAATTTTATATTTAGTAAGGATGGCGCTAATTTTTTCTTCTGGCAAATTATACAAATATTCTTCTTTATTATACGCGTTAGGGACAACTTTAATTTTTTCATCCGCTATTTTCTTGCCATGCAAACGCAAATAATACAAAATTTCTTTTTTACTAAAATCCGATGGCGTAAAAATAGTGGCGCGGCTGGCTGCGAAAACAACCGCAAACTTGGTGAACCATCTTTCAAACCAAGAATAGCCGGAAGGAAATTTGAAACCGCCCAGATCATGAATGGTGATAAAAGTTTTGGCTGGAGTGAACAATGGCAAAACATGCGCGGGAATAAATAACGCCAAATTGTCAGAGCCACACTGTTTTTTCATTTGGCAGATTTCCCAAGAAAGGCGGATTTGCGTCCAAAGCCGGCGCGGCGGCCATCCTAAAACTTTGACGCTCCAATTAGGCGGAAGATTGGACAGCGCGCCTTTTAGCGACTCGCGTGTATAAAGAATTACTTGAATATCTCGCGGAATAATTTTTTTAAGTTCTTCAATAACAAAAAAAGCGTACCATTCCACGCCGGTTTTTTGTTCGTTGTTGGCTCTGGAAGCGTCTATTAAAAGAAGCATAAAAAGTTATTTTTATGTTCTATGGACATCACACTATGAAACTGCATCAAGAATTTATTAGTGTGGATGAGTTGCGAAGTGTTGGAGTAAAAAAATAAGCGAGCTGTATTAAATATACAGCGAGTTTATTTTTTTATGAAACACGAACAAATCGCCGCAATAATGAATTATGGAGCGCAGTTTCATAGTGTGATGTCCATAATTATCTCGTAGCTAAAATTGACCTCTTATAAGAATCCAAATTTTCCAAAGCAATTCCAGCGCCCTTAACCACGCATAAAACAGGGTCGTCAGCCACAAAAGCCTGCACGCCAATGGCTTTGGAAAAAAGCGCGTCAATATTTCTTAATTGCGAACTGCCGCCTGTTAAAACCATCCCCTTGTCCATTACATCAGCGGATAATTCCGGCGGAGTGTCAAAAAGAACTTCTTTCAAAGCGGAAATAAGACCTTCCAACTCATCTTGAATTGCATCGGTAATATCGTCGGAAGTTAAAATAATAATGCGCGGCAAGCCGGAAATCATATCGCGGCCCTTTACTTCCATTGATAATTTTTTGTCAAGATAAGTTGCCGAACCAATTTCAATCTTGGCTTCTTCCGCTGTTCTCTCTCCAACCGCCAAATTATATTTACGCCGCGTATATTCCTGAATTGCCTTGTCAAATCTGTTGCCTCCAATTCTTACCGAACGGCTGGAAACAATTCCACCCAAAGACAAAACAGCCATCTCAGCCGTGCCTCCGCCTATATCAATTATTAAATGACCTGACGCGCTGCCAATTGGTATGTCCGCGCCAATCGCGGCAACAATCGGCTCTTTAATAATGTAAGCGGCTTTGGCGCCGGCGGCAATAGTCGCGTCAATCACAGCGCGGCGTTCTGTGGATGTGATGCCGCCTGGCACAGCCACCATTACTTCAGGCCGAAAAAGATGAATTCCCCCCAATGCCTTATTTATGAAATACCTAATCATTGCTTCTGTGGAACGATAATCGGCAATCACTCCATCTTTTAAAGGACGGCTGGCAATAATTGTATCAGGAGTGCGGCCAAGCATATCATACGCTTCCACCCCAACCGCCAAAATCTTATTATCTCCTTTTGAAACAGCCACAACAGCGGGTTCATTTATTACCACGCCCCTGCCAGGCACATAAACCAAAATACTGGTTGTGCCCAAATCAATGGCTAATTTTTTTAAAAACATAAAATAATTTGATTCTATAATCTAAAATACTATTGAAATTTAAATTCCCTGTCAATCTTTAAATCAGTATCTTTCTTATAGATAATGGGCTTCCCGTCTCCATCTGTCTTACCAAAATCCGCGTCCACTGTCAATCGCGCACCAAAAGTGCCAAGTTGCTTTTGAACAAATAATGTATACAGGCCATTATCAACCAAACTTTTTATCCGTTCCGGCAGATAATACTCCAAAACAACTGACTTTTTTTCTTTTGGCTCTATAGAAAAAAAACCTCCAAAAACCGCGTAACCCAAATCAAGCTCAACATCTGCTTCAGATGGCTTCTTAGCCGCGTCAATAAATCCGTTGCTCATAATTAATTTAGAACCTATTGGTGCGTAAATTCTAGTGTAGGTGCGATAACGAGTGGTGCGCCAATCAAAAGATCCGCGATGTTCATAAGTGAGGGTAACGCGCGCTTTTAATTTATCACCCTCGGAAATTATTTTGTAATCAATATTTTTTTCAACAGCGATATCTGTTTTCAAGCTGGCTAAATTGGCATCCACCACCATTAAAAAATCACCATCTGTTTTTTTAACTTCCCCTGCCCATCCGCTGCGTAAAATAATTTTTTGTATTTCCTCATCATTGCTATAAATCATTATCTGTTTTTCTTTTGTCAAATTCAAAAATAAAGACAAAAAATTCTGCCATTTCCAAGGCGGAAGCGAGGTTATTTTTTTAAATAGCGTTTTGGCCAAATCACCAATAATGGCTTTTCTTTCAGCAACGTCTTCTCCAGCGTCCTTAAAGCCATACTCCACATGATATTCCAAATTTTCCGTAAAAGTCGCGGAGTCAAATTTTTTTCCTCCAACTTCCAATGGACCGGTAATTTCAATTAATTTCTCAATCACAGTCGGCGTAACCCCAATAATCCCATCTAATTTAGAACCATCACGGCCTCCCTCAAACCTATAAAACCTCTGGCTTGTTTTGGCAGAAACTGGAAAATCCGGCGACCAATTAGAATCCCTAAAATACCATTTATCTTGCTTAATATATAATTTAAGCGGTTCCGGAGGCGGCACTTTAAAATCCGACGGCGCTTCCCAGTCTAAATTTTCCGAACCGCGAGTTTCAAGAATTTCCAATTTTCCCTTATCCGCCTTAACTAACGCGTAACTGCCGATAAATCCTCCGCCGGGCCTAATTTCCGTATTGTTTAAAAATAAAACCAAATAGGTTACCGGCCGCTTATAACCCAAAAGAGCAGGCGCCAAAGATACGCTGTCTTTAATTTTTCGCGCCTCTAACGCCAAATTTATTTCTCCGCCATCAATCGCGATTGTCCGGCCTTGCCAAAAATTAACCGCTAAAAACCCAACGGCAAAAAAAACAACGACCAAAAAAATAACTAAAAACTTAAACCAAACGCGGCGGCGGCTTTTTTTGTGTCCAAATGGAAAAATAAGCGGGGACTTTTCTAACATATTATTTTTTCTTGGCGGTATAAAAACCAAGATATTTACCAAACATCAATCTTGTTTGCGCGTCAATAGCCGGAATAGAGCCGAATAAGATTAAAGTTATTGGCAAAACTATCCACTGAACCAACATAACAAAATAATTAATCGGCTTGTGGCGCGGCGGAGGCGGCAAAAGAAAAAGACAAAAAACAGCGGAAGCAAAAATACCTGCCATGGAAAAATTCATCAAATTTTCTAAAGTAAACGGCGTATTTTGATATAATGCCATGGAACGCACAGCTTCCGGAGCAAGATACAAAGGCAAACGACCCAATATGAAAATCAAAATTGGCACGGAAGCCCAAGAGTACATACCCTCTCCCAAATTAAAAAGATACTTGATTTTTTTACTCCATGGAATATGTTTGTGCCGTTTAAAATGCCAAACCATAAAAGGAAAATGCTCCACACCCCATGCCCAACGCCGCTGTTGTCTATACAAATTTTTCATGCTGTCCCAAAAATTTTCTCCGCGCGCCGTGTACATAGAAACTGGCAAATGCATAGGAACCACGCGATACTCTCCGCTGTAACGCAAAAAGCATTGCAGAAAAATCCGCGAGTCCTCCGTTACAATGTTTTTCTGCCAAAATCCCACATCAACTAAGGCCTGAAACGGCATACTGTGGGAAGAAAAAGTAAATAATCTTTCCGGCCTCTCCAGCTCGGTCATAATCCAAAAAGTTGTGCCAAAAGCTGTTACCCTAAGCAATGGATTGCTTTCCCAAATGTTGTTGTTATAAAGCGCGATTGGCTGATAAGAAGCTCGCAGAGGATTTTTAACGGTAGAATAAAGATAACTCAAATATGAAAAATATTGCAGATGAACGCGAGTGTCAATGTCAAAACTGGAAACAATTATATCAGTGTAAGGAATCTTATATCTATCAATTTTTTCCTGAACTAAACGGCCGGCGTAATTTAAATTTGAGCCCTTGCTTGGAATTTCACCTGGCAAATTTGATGGATGAACAGTAATAATAAATTCGCCAAAATAATTTTTGTAGCGTTTTTCAATCTCCGCGGCGTAAGATAAAAAATTTTCCTTATCCCGTTCCTCGCCGCACAAAACCACAATAAATTTATTTAAAGGATATTTTACTTCCGTAAGCGCCTTAATGGTTGAATCAATCACTTCAAACGATTCTTTAAAAGTTGGTAAAAAAATCAAATGACGCAAACGTTCCCAATCTCTTACCTCCGACTCCAACCTGCTTAACCAATTCACCTTAATGGTTTTACGCAAACGGTAACCGGACAATAGTAAATAAAAAATAAAATAAGAAACGCGAATCAGCCAATATAAATCAAAAATAATAATAAAATAAATCAGCCAAAGCGGTTTAATAAAAGATAAAACAACCGCCAAAATTATGGTAGTCCATACTAAAAAACCAGGTATTATTTCCAAAATTCTATATTTGATATATTCGGACATAAGATCAATTTTTGGGTTTGGTAATTTTAGATTTGCTGATATTGGGTTCTTTAAAATAAATCGGTTTGATAAAAACAAAAGCGCCTTTTTTAAATCCATCGCGCGCGGCCGCGAAAATATATTCCTCATTAAGATAGTTTCTTTTATCCAAAATTAAAAGCGGAATTTTCTTAATCAGTTTAATCATATTCAATACCGCGGCTGCCTGACGAACATTGGAAAAACTTCCCTCCCCCGCCAAAAGCACTATACAAGCAAGTTTTTCCAATCGTTTTTTCCGCGCTGACAAAAATTTATCAAACAAAACCAAAAAATTAGGATGCTTACTTTTAAAAATTTTAGCGGCTTTTTTTTTGTTGTTAAAAAACAAAAAAAAGGTAATCTGGCGCGGTTTTGTAACATCAACAATTAAAAACAAATTCATATCGGACTAAAATATTTTCATTTTACCAGCGCCTGATATTTTATCCACTAATATAATATTTTTTCGGCTTAACAAATCTGACAAAAATTTATCAGCCACATCGCGACGGTAGATAAATTCTTTCGGCTTCATTATTGTGTAACGAATCTCTTCCCCGATTTCTTTTTCAAAAATCTTCAAAATTCTTTCTAATTTTTTTTGAAAAAAATTACCAACCAAAAGCAAATCCGCAGGCGTGTCAAAAATTCCCACAAAGCGGCCGCTTAATAAAAGATAATCCAACGAACGCAGTTCTTTTAAAGAATTGATGAATTTTTGTTCGCGCGCAATTCTATCTTTAATTAAAAGCGCTTCCAAATCCATGGTTAAAGGCCCGTTAATATTTAATTTAAAATACTTTCTTTTGGAAGTCGCGGAATATTCTTCAAATTCGTTCCGTCCTCCGCCATCTCCTTCGGCTATTATAATCTCGGCGGACAAAAGATTCTTTAATTCCCGCCGCACGGCGTTAATTTGTGTTTCCGCCTTGCGCGTTAATTCCCTCACAAAAAATTTATCTTGAGTTTTGGCGAAAAAAATCTTTAAGAGTTTAAATCTTGTTTTTGAACCAAAAAGGTGTTCAATCATTTTAATTTATGTTAATAATGTCTATCGCCAAATACCATTTTGGCTGCAATCTTCAAAATTAGGTTAAATTTTCTTGTGCCTTATTTGTTATTTTAGTATAATACAAATAAAGGCGGCTTTCAAGTTGACTAATTTTAATGGTCTGATGCCAAATACAATTTATGTTTGAGCGACCGGAAATAAATTCGTTTTTAGTTCAGCCAGCTTCTCGCGAAAAATCGCAGATAGTGATTTTTTTAAGCGCTCCGGCAAGGGCGGTTGCTTACAGCGATAGAATTTTTTTATTGGCGGAAATAGATTCCTTGGATGTTAATTTGAAAAACCAAGTACAAATTTTAGTGAACCAATTAGCCAAACACTATTCCGAGTCGGAAAAAGAAATTTCAACCGCCGCCTTTGAAAATTCATTGGAATGGGGCAACCAAGAAATTAAAAAAACTTTTGACAAAAAAAGTTTAAATCGTTTGAATTTGCTTTTTGGTGTTTTAAAAAATAATTTTTTGCAATTCTCAAATGGAGGCAAAATAGACGCCAATATCTATTTTAAAGAAAATGGAGAATTTAAAAATTTAGACATGATTCAAACATACTCGGAAACAGCCGGCGATGAAGAAATGTTTTTTAACAATTTGATTTCAGGACATATTAAACCTGGCAATTTTCTGCTCTTATCCACATCCGAAGTTCTAAATTTTTTAACGCCGGAACGCTTGATTAAAATTATTGCCACTATAAATCCGACAGAAATCTGCCGGCATTTAGAAAAAATCTTGAGCCAAATAGAAGAAAAAATCGCTTTCGGAGGAATTATGATGCTTTGGCCGGAAATAAAAAACAGTATTTTTATCACCCCGAATAGAATCACCCGTCTAACTCCAAACGACTCAATCAAAAAACTCTTAAACAAAGAAAAAGAAACGGCTCGCGTAATGTCTCCGGCACTTTGGCCAGCTATTAAAAAACTTCTTAGCAGGAAACAAAAATCATCCACTGAAAGAGAAAAAGAATTGGAAGTTGTAAGACGCGTCGCTAAAATTTACGGCCGCCTAACCGGCTGGCAAGCAACTTGTTGCCGCGCCATATCACTCGCTCTGGCGCGGTTTGGAAAAATAATTTATAAAATTTACTATTTTTTTAAAGAGTTGTTTAAAAATTCAAAGCAATGGAAAATAACGTCTTTTTTAAACCTGCCGCGAACAATCAAACAAGAATTTTTAAAATTATTTATCGCCTTAAAAAAAATAAAAGCAAAAATTTTAACGCGCTTCTTTGCCATAAATTGGAAAAAAAGAGTTATGATAACATTAGGCGCTTTTTTTGTTTTAGTTTTGCTCGTAAGCTTGTCAATCAACTGGCGGCAAACACAAAATCGCCGCGAATCAGCTAATTATAATCAGCTATTAAACAAAATTAAAAGTAAAATTGACGAAGCGGAATCAAATATAATTTACAAAAACGAAATAGGCGCTATTAAGCAAGTAAAAGAAATTAAAATCCTATTGGTTAATTTCCCAACCAACATTGCCAATCGCAAACAAATGCGCGGACGGCTTGAAGAAGGATTAAAAAACGTGACTTACAAACTGCAAAAAATTCAAGAAGCCGCGCCTCAAGAAGAATTGAATTTGGCCGACTTTGACGCCTCTTTGAATCCAACGGCTTTCTATAAGATAAACAATTCTTTTATTTTTATCAGCCGCAACGACGGCAGATTAATTTCAGTGAATGCGGCTAATAAAGAAACCAAAAAAATCTCCAACAATTATTTAAAAAATTACACCGACGCGATTATACAAAAAAATAATAATCTGCTAATTTTAGCCGAAAAAAAACAACTGCTCCAATTTAACGCGGAAAGTGGCTCTTTGGAAATTAAAGAGGCGGCATGGCTTGCCAAAAACAGCCAAATCAAGGCGATTGGAATCTATAATGCTAAACTTTACGCGATTGACGCCGGCGCAAATCAAATCTCCAGACACATTGCTTCAACTGTCGGCTTTGGCAAAGGCGAACCGTGGCTTATTGATAATAAAGGATTGGATTTAAGCAGTATAATTTCCATGGCGATAGACGGCGAAATTTATATAGCCAAAAAAAATGGAGAGATTTATAAATTTTCCGGAAGAAAAAAAGAAAATCTTGATTTAAATTTAATGGACCCACTTTTGACAAACATAAATAAAATTTACACAAAAAGCGGCAGTAATTTGCTATTTGTGTTTGATTCTTCAAAAAAACGAACCATTATCTGGGACAAAAAACAAAATAAATTAACATCTCAGCTGATTGTTTCCAGTTTAAATAATTTAGCGAATTTTTTTGTTGATGAAAAAGTCAAAAAAATATATTTATTGGACGGACAAAAAGTATTTTCAATCAAATACTAATAAAATAAAACTGCCGTTAAATACCTTTTCAACCGCGATTTTCAAAATTTTATAGATAAATTTTTCCATAAAAGCAGTTCATCCAATCAATGGACGAACTGCTTTTTATTTTCAAATTACTTATGGACATCGCACTATGAAACTGCGCTCCATAATTCATTATTGCGGCGATTTGCTCGTGTTTCATAAAAAAATAAACTCGCTGTATATTTAATACAGCTCGCTTATTTTTTTACTCCAACACTTCGCAACTCATCCACACTAATAAATTCTTGATGCAGTTTCATAGTGTGATGTCCATAAGAATAATTTTATCGCTTACTTAAAAGTAGCTTTGCCGCCGGCTTCTTCAATTTTCTTTTTGATTGAATCGGCCGTGGCCTTGTCAACACCTTCTTTAACTATCTTTGGAGCACTGTCAACCAAACCCTTGGCATCGGCCAAACCCAAACCAGTAACCTCACGCATAACCTTAATAACATTGATTTTATTAGGTCCAACCTCGGTTAATTCCACATTAAAAGAGGTCTTTTCCTCTTCAACAGGAGCGACAACAGCGGCAACCGAAGCCATAACAGGAGCTGAAGCAGACACGCCAAACTTCTCTTCCAAAACCTTAACCAATTCAGATAGGTCTAAAACAGACAATTTTTCAATTTGTTCCACAAGTGTTTTAAATTTCTCAGGAACAATCACTTCTTTTTTTTCTTCACTCATATTTTTGAGTTATATAGACATCACATTCCAAAATCGGACTTAAAAGCTTGAAAATTTATCAATATCGGTTGTCTTGGAGTCAGATTTTGGAATGTGATGTCTATTTTTAATTAAACTAAAGTTTTTTCTAAGGCCTCGCGGCGCGCTCCGATAATATGGACAAACCCGCGCAAATTGCCTGACAAAACATTAACAAAACCGGATAATGGGGATTGAAGACATCTAAACATTTTAGCAAGTAATTCCTTTTTGGATGGCAAAGCGGCTATTGCTTTTACTTCAGCTGAAGTGATGAATGTTTTGTTCCAAATACCTCCCAAAAGCGCGATTTTTTCATGTGTCTTGGCAAATTGAGCAATGGATTTTATTGGCGCCAATTCTTCACCGTAATCAAAAGTAAGGGCGACAATATTACCATTTAATATTTTTGGGTCAAAATTTAGGCCGACTTTCTGAAAGGCCAAATTCATCAAGGTCTTTTTGACCACGGCGCTGTCGGAATTGATTCCTGAAAGTTCGCGGCGCAGTTCAGTAATTTCTTTTACTTTAAGACCCTTAAAATCGGTAAAGACAACCATTTTGGCGCGTTCTACGGCGCTCGCTATGGAGTCAATCGTTTCTTGTTTTTGACTTCTATTTTTTGGCATAACAAAAAAATCTGTGTTAACCACAGACATTAAACGAGCGCTTCGACTTAAAAATGCGTTTATCTTAAATGCATTTTAGCTTACCTCGGCAGGAGATTAAGGACAAGGATAACATTCCAATGAAAGATGGAATTCGCTATCCCAGCCGCCTGCTGTCTATGGATTAATTACACTATAAACAAAACCATGAATTCTGTCAAGAGAGTGATTTTCAAGCCAAGGGATTCCTCCGCGGAGTTTATCCCGAGCGAAGTCAAGGAAGTCGGAATGACAAATAATTATCAATTATTCAACGCTATCAAAGTGTGAATTATGTTTATGAACTTGAACAGACGGCGCTATTATTTAATTATTGTTCCATTAAAATCCTTTCCTAAAACAGCTTTTTTTACCTCTTCCAAATCTACGCCATTTATTACAATCACTTCCAATCCAGCTTTTTCTGCCTCGGCGCTGGCTACTGGATCAAACGGCCAATTGGCGCCAGGTTCCCATTTGTTGCCAACTATTCCGCGATACCGCGCCCAAGACATTTTTGTAAATTTTTTGGCGTCACGAAACTTGCGCGGGTCTTTGTCATAAACATATTCAATATTGGATAAATTTATTACTTTTTTAGCGCCATACAATTTTGCTGATTTTACAGCGTCATAATCGGTAGACCAACCAGGTTTCCAACCGGCGCCAATTAAAATTTCTTCTCGCCACTTAATTTTTTTAGTTGGATTTTTAATTACAGACGGATGCGCCAACTTTCTAAAAATCGCGCGCATAAAATGGGCGTTAAGGCGAGTTGCGTGAATACCAAGCCAATCAATATCATTCGCGGTTAATTTTCCCAGACTGCGCGCCGATGACTGATAAGCTCTAGCTGTTGCGCCGCCGCCGCAAACAATAATAAAACGCCGCCCTGTTTTGACAAAATCCAAAATCAACTTTTTAAATCCTTTTAAAAAATTTAAATCAAAACCGCTTTTAGGAACGATTAATGAACCACCCAAAGACAAAACAATAATTTCTTTTTTTTTAGGCATAAACTAAATTATATTCTCCTCCTCTTCCGCGTCTGCCGCGCCGTCTTCTTTTTCAAACCTCATTTTGATTTGTTTCACCTTGTTTTCCACCGTGTTCAAATACTTTTTTAATTCATTTACCAATTTCATTCCTTCTTCAAATTTTTTTATTCCTTCCTCCAAATCCACATCCCCTTTTTCAAACCACTCTACTAATTTTTGCAAATCATTGTAGGACTTGGCGAAATTTATTTTGCTTAAAATTTTAGCCGGCATATAATAAATGATGATTAATAATGATGGATTAATAATGAAAAAAGCTATTAAAAATTTCTAATCTAATTATTCTTAATTTATGATTCCTGCTTCTTTACAACTTCCGCTCCCAATCTTCCCTTTCCCAATTCTACCATAATTTCTTCTCCTAACGCCACATCGTCAGCGCTTCTAATAATACCTTTGCTTCCGCGCGCGATACTATAACCGCGAGACAACAAACGTCCCGGGTCAAGATTGAGTAAAAGTTTGGCAAAAGAATCCAAATCTGTCTGATTTTTTTTCAGACAAAAATTAAATGATTCAAATTTATGTTCAAACCTTACAAACAATTCACGGCATTTAATAAACGGCTCGCGGCCGCGCTGTTCTATTAAAGAAAATACGCGGTCAATCGCGTGATTTAAAAAATTCAATTTAAAATTGATGGAATTTCCAAATTGTTCCGCGATAAAATTAAGTTCAGACAAAATTTCTTTGCGGCTTGGAACCAAAATTTCCCCGACGTTAGACGGCGTGGAAGCGCGGACATCAGCGACATATTCTGCCAAACATTCATCCCGCTCGTGGCCAATGCCGCAAACAACCGGCACTTTAGAAGCGTAAACCGCGCGCGCCACTTCTTCGCTGTTAAAGGCGATTAAATCCTCCATAGAACCGCCGCCGCGAGTTAAAACGCAAACATCATAATCTGCCGCGTGAGCGTTAAGCCAGCGAAAAGCTCCCGTAATTTCCTCAATAGCGCTTTTGCCCTGCACCGCCACAGATAGTAAATTCACTTCCACTCCGCTCCAGCGATTATTCAAAATTTTGACAAAATCCATGTAAGCCGCAGCTTCTTTAGAAGTAATTAAAGCCACGCGATTTGGAAAACGAGGCAATATCCTTTTACGCCCCGCGTCAAACAATCCCTCCGCTTGTAATTTCTTTTTCAAAAGTTCATACGCCTTTTTCAAAGTTCCCTCGCCGACCAATTCCAAAGTATTTATAGTAAAAGACATCTTGCCGGATTTTGAATAAACCTTGGGATAACCGGTGATTCTCACTTTCATCCCGTCTTCCACGGCCGTTTTCAATGTCCAAACAGTAGTGAAACAAGACAGCAACCCTGTGGCGTCTTTCAAATCAAACCAAATCCATTTTTGCTGGGACACTTTAAAATCCGCCACCTCGCCTTCAACCGCAATAACGCGATATGGGTCAATGGAAATCAAAGTATCATTTAAAAATTGCAGATATTCGGAAACGGAAAAAATTTTCATAAATTCTTTATGGTAATTCGGAATTATAGACATCAATTTTTATTTTATTATCACTTTTGTTCCAACTTCAGCATACGCGTAAAGCGGCTCCATATTTTTGTAAGACACATTAACGCAACCATGGCTCATGGGCTGGCCAAATTTGTTGTGCCAATACGCTCCGTGAATAAAAATCCCGCCGCCGCGTTGTGAAAAAAGAAGGTTCCATTTGGTATTTGGCAAATCATACCCGGGACCTTTATAATGGACAATCGGTTTTTTCTTTAAGACCTTAAATTCTCCTTTTGGCGTGGGCAATCTGGCAATGCCGGACGAAATTAAAAAATTTTCAATTTTCTTATCGCCTAAAAAATATGTAAGAGTTTGAGTTTTTAAATCAACTAAAATAGATTTGGGAAGTTTTATTGGTTCAGGATTGACTGGGTCATAGCCGTTTCTCACTTCTACTCCGTCAGGATAACCATCTCCATCAGTGTCTTTGTTGGTTGGGTCAGCGCCTAAATTAAACTCCGCGCCGTCAGAAAGACCATCCTCATCATAGTCCGCCTCATAAATTTTTTTACCGGCGACTAAAGGCGAAAAGTTATTTTTTATTTCAATCCCGTCTTCAAAACCGTCCGTATCAGTATCAGGGTCGTTAGGGTTTGTATGATAGATATTGATTTCTTGTTCGTCAGTAAGGCCGTCGCCGTCAGTATCAAGCGCTTGGGCGGACAGGATTAATGGCTCTTGGATTGATTGAACTGCCTGTTCCGCGGACGGATTGGTTGCCTGTTCCGCAAAAGTGTCCGCCGCCCGCGCCGGAGTTAAAAAAAAGAGAGTAAGAAAAAAAATAAAAACAAGACGCTTCATATAATTGCCATTATATCAAATTTTGATTGTAAACGAAGTGCGGATAAATCCTATCATAATGACTATTATTAAAGCTCTTTCAAAAATCCCTTTAACAATTCACCAAGCGCTACAGGGAGGGACGCGGCGGTTTCACAAATTTTACCATTTGGCGCGTAATTGGCCTCTGCTGAGGCGCCAGCCGAAGTAATGCCAATACCGACCACTACGACACCTTTTTCGCGCAAATTTCTTAATTCAGCTTTTAAGGCCTCACTATTACTGGAGTCGCCATCAGTTAAAACAATTACAATTTTTTTCAGCTTTTGTTCTTTAATCATTTTCCAGTCCTCTTCTGAAACGCTTTCTAATAATTCCTTCAAAACAACATAATCCTCAGTCCTGTCTCCCGAAACATCGGCCAATTTTTGATAACACAATACCCGCTGTTTTTCGGTTAATTCGCTTCCCAAGGGCTTTAATAATTCATTCTGATTGGCATCGCCAAAAGTACGCACTTCCGTTCGTACTTCCAAATCATCAAGTAAATGCGCTTTTCTTTCCTCCAGCTCTTCGGAAAATTCACGCAAAGCTTCAAGCAAAAGCATCATGGCTTTTCTTTGTTCCGCGGACTTGCCGCCATTCTGCATTGAACCTGAACGGTCGCCGATTAAGGTGATGTCAAACGCCCCATATTTTTCCTGCCGTTCTTCTTCTTTTTCATAAGTCATCCAAACCGCCGGATCTTGCTGTCCGGCTTTAGAGGCGGCTACGGCTCCGGCCGGATCATACAACAAATCTCCTTCTTCGCGCGGATAACGCGGCACTTCTTTTTTTTCCATTCTCTCGGCAATAATTTTTCTAAAAATCGCCCGCAATTCTTCAATCACGGTTTCATCCGTTTCCGGATCTTTAATTTGTTCCAAAACGGCATAAAATCGCTGATAGTCCTGCAATTCCGCCACTGTCACCCCTTCGGCTTTGGCATAGGCCTCCAGCGCTTTTTGCTCCGGCGTTTTTTTCTTTTCTTCCTCAATTAACTTTATCGCCTGCTCAATGGCTTTTTGTAAATCTTCCGGCTTAAGCGCCATTTGAGGATTTTTTTGCTCAAACTCATCATACCATTTTTGAAAATATTGTTCCGGATTTGCCGGTTCGCCTGACTCGGACTTTTCCCCCTTTGATTTTTTGCCATCTTGAGCAGTAGTTATTTCATTTTCTTGTCCTGAATTTTCCACTGGTTCACCCGTTTCTTCTGGTTCACCTTTTTTGCCTTTTTCTTTTTGTTCCTCTTGTTTTTTCTTTTCCTCTGCCAGATCTTGTTCAAACAATTCTTCCACAATCGGTTCCAATATTTGTTCACGCAATTTAATACGGAGCGAAGGCGCGATTTTGGTGCTGGTATGAAAATCCCAAAACTTTTTTCCGCTGACGCCTTTCATTTTTTTTAATTTATTTAAGTGCGCTCGCACTTCCGGCGCCACTATACATTCTTCGTCGGGAATCATTGATTCCCGAAACAGCGCCTGCATAAATTGCAAATGTCGCGGCAATTCTGTATAATCGCCGCTCGGATACAAATCTTCGCGATAAACTTTTTTTTGAATTTCCGCCTGCGAAGGCGCTTTCTCCAAAATACCCCGATCCATTCTTACATTATCCTGAATATTATCCAAAATTCGGAGACAGCGGCTTTTGGCCTTCTTTTTCTGTTCATTCTGCCACAACTTTGTTCCACTTTCTTCTTGCAAAAGTTCAACGATCTCGGTAATATGATTCAACTCATGTAAAAAAGAATTGACTGCTTTTTCCGAACTATTTCCGGTTTTTTCATAAAATACCGGCGAAGCGTAAACAATTGCTTTTTCACCGCGAGCAATAGGCGTTAAATCTACGCAAAAAGTTTCCATACCAGCTTCCGGCGGACGCACTTCAAACCGCCCGGCGGTAAATAACTCAAACAAATCGCGATGGCGCGCGAAAATTTCCAAATCATCTGCTTGAGGATCTATAAATTTTTTTACACTTTCTTGAGTGTCATTTGAAGGATTTTCTCCGCGCATAAAATATTTCTATTAACTGCAAAGTTTTTTCCACCCTCATAATGTTGCGCGAGAGGACGAGGCGAACGGCCAGATTGTCATTCGCATTGTCGCGCCAGTTGTTGTCAACGTTAGAAGCCCCACCGTGCTCGCGATTGCCGCCATTCAGGCTATTACGGTCACCATCGTCCTCAAGAAATATGCGTTAGGCCAAACTAATCACCAAAAAACGACTTCACATTTATATTCTTTGTCATTTTTTTGCCCGCTCTTCGCCTGCCGCACCGCAAACAGTTAAATCGGCTACCTTCGTACTCCAAACAGAATTATCTCCTGCTTGTTCCGACAAACAATAACCAATCGTATTCTCGGCTGTGCCAAAGCATAATTTTGCCTCAACCAGTGCTTTAGAAAATCAGTTATTTTATATCATATTTAACGACAAAAAGCCAATGCCTGCAACACTTGTTTATTAACTTTCTTTCTGGCTGTGCCTTTTAATAAACCATTATAACTCGCCGCCAGGCTAAACATTTCACTTTTAGTAATCCCTGTTTCCACTTTATTTTTTATTTTTTGAAGCATCCGCCTTTTGGTTGCCGGACGAAGTAAAACATAATCTGACAAGAGCACTTTACCCAGCCAATCTATACCCCAGTTTGGTTTACGTACAATAATTTTTCGCGGATGCAGTTCCAATTCTAAATTATTTTTTAAAAAAAATTTTACTTTTTCAATTACCGCCTCCGGATCTTCATTTAGGCTGATAAAAAAGACAAAATCATCGGCATAACGATAATAATAACGCAATTTCAACTCGTGTTTGGCAAACAAATCCAGTTCATGTAAATAAATATTAGCAAAAATCTGCGAGGATAAATTACCAATGGGAATGCCGACACTTTTGCTTTGTGAATTATTCTCTCTTTGGGATCATAAACTTTAAAGGTGGAATAAAAACCGTGTTTATATGTCTCATTTTTTAAATCATTTTGAATCTGTAAAATTTCCTCCTCCAGATTCATCTTAAATTCCACCACATCGGGCTTGTTATTTTTGTTTTTTACAAAATCTTTCCAGGCTCGATAAATATTTTTTATTGAAATTAATTCATTCCAATCCATAAAAATATGTCTTTAAATAATACTACTCCTTTAACCCCCCCCCCCCCGACAGGTCAAAAAATTATTCACCAATTCCGGTTATTCATGAGCTGACAAATGTCTATATTATTCTTCATCACGCCATTCGCGATTTTCCCAAATTGGAAAAGTACAGTTTAGGTGCGTCCATTGAAAAAATTTTACTTGACTGCATCAGACAGTCATTTTTTGCCACTGTCAATCCGCCCGGCACGCAAAAATTTCAGGCAGTTGCGGGCGCTTCGGCTTTATTTGATACGTTAAAACTTAATGTCCGCATTGCTCTGGATATAGATTGTTTAAGCGAAAAAATTTATCTTAAACTTTTACCTCATTTTGGAGAAATCGGCAAAATGCTTGGCGGTTGGCTGAAGGACGCGCAAAAAATGACTATACAAAAAAATTTCACGCGAGACAATCAAAACCAAAACCAAATCTAAACTGCTTTGCGCGAGAGGACGAGGCGAACGGCCAGACTGCCATTCGCATCGCCGCGCCAGCGGTCGGCAACATCAGAAGCCCCACCATGCTCGCGATCGCCGCCAATCAAGCTACCACGGACACCACCGCCCTCAAGAAAGAAATGGTCAAAATTTGTCCAAAGATTTTTTTGCCCCCAACCCTGTAAAACAGCGCCGCGGGCATACTCATCTTGACGAATACAGCGAATTTCAAACTCATTCGGGTCAAGACCTAATTTTTCCAGTACTTCTTTGTGTTTGGTTGTAGGTATCCTGTCTCCTGGATCTCCATCCCAAAGCAATGCATCCAAATCCTCGCGTTTAATATTCACCACGCCTTCAAAACCAGAACCTAAAAATTCTTGAAGCAGTGGAGAAATAATTTTTTGCATTTTTTTGTTTTCAGTGCCGGGCATTTTCTCGCCCCAATCCTCTTCTTGCCAAGAATCCATTAAAATTACTTCCGAACGGCCAAAATTAGGTAAGACAGTTTTAGCATTGTCTGTTAAACTGCAAATAATTTTGTCTTTTGCCAGCTGGATTAAATACCACCAGTCATTTTTATCCGGCACGCAAGGCATTGGGAGTCCTGGACAATCTTTTTGCCAAGACTCAACAAAAGTCGTTTTTTCAGCTTCAAGCTGTTCCTCAAACGGTTTCTTTTTGTCTTCATCCGTGGCTGATTCTATACTTTCTAATATAGGTTTAATTTTTCCGGTAAATTCTTGAATCAAAACATCGGCTTTTGGATAACCTTGAAGTTCTAACCGCTCCAAACCCAGACGTTTGGCTTCGACTTCGTTATATTCAAAAGCTGTTTTACCTTCCGGCTTTTCACCACCTTTACTTCCAGCTCCTACTCCACTGCTGCCAAACTCGCCAGCGTCTGCTTCGGCTTTTCTTCTTTGCCTTGTTCCAAAAGGATCAATAACAGCCACTTGCAAAGGTGTCATTTCTTGCCAATTTTCAACTTGATCTGACTTTTCTTCTTTCCAACCCAAATTAGTCAAATCCGCTTTTGTAAATCCGGTTGCCGACAATTCTTTCCAAGGCACGCCATCCAATAATTTCCATTTGGTAAAAATTTTTGCCAACAAGACTCGGTCTTTGGCAGGATAATTTTCTCTGCCGGAAAATCGCGCCAACTCTATACCCAATTTTAACTTGGCTTGCGGGTCACTAAAATTAACGGACTTAAGTATAGTCAAAGCGGCGCCGATATCTATTACCGCCACATCCAAGTAACTCTTTTTCTTTTGCGCCGCTTTGCCCGGGTCAATAAACTCGGACTCGCCCTCATAAGCTCTCTGGGTTTCGGCCACCGCTTCCACAAAATTTTTCAATACTCCTTCGGCATCTTCCATACTAATATTAGCTGTGCCTTCTTTAAGGTCAATAAGCGAGGCCAAACAAACATCATACATTTCTTCTTTGGGCAGATAGTTGATTTTAATCTGTTCGCGAAAAATACGAGCCACAGCCGGATCTAATTCAAAACGATCTTTATGCTTCTCGCTTTTTACATTCATGGTCGCGCCCATAGCATAGCCATCAGCTCTCATAATTTTGCCGTTTCTGGGAATATCCACAGGTTCGCCAGACTTGCGATTGGACATGGCTTTAATTGCCATGAGAATTTTGTTATTCACCAAATTGATTTCATCAAACACTAATTTTACTCCATTGCTTAAAGCGCGGGTGAATGGACCGGGTTCATGTTTGGTTCTGGTGCCGCCTTTTTCTCCTTCTTCAAGCCCGATTGAGCCAAAAATTTCAGTTAAACCGGTTTGATCGGTGCCGGCGATTAATTCCGGAAAAGCTTGATCCATTTCTTTCGCCGCCTCTACTAAAATTTCTGTTTTACCGCCACCAGTAGGACCTGTCAAAAGCACCATTAAACCTCTTCTCCATGCATCTTTTACCCTTTCCAAATTTTCCCGAACAGACGGAGTAATTACAAAGCCGTCTTTGGCTTCTTTGGCATATTCTATTAGTTCCTGCATTCGCAGAGCCAAACCCAGCTCTGGATTTTGCGACTGCAATTCCGTTTGCCTTTCTTCCGAAGCCAAAATTATCATTTCATATTTTTTTCGCAAATTTTTTTCAACATAAAGCAACCGCCGATGTTCGGTTTTGGTGCGTTTGCTGGCAATTTGTTCTATCCTTTCCCGGCAGCTACGGATAACTTCTGATAAATGATTATAAAAAAATAAATCTGCTTGGTTGGTCTGTCTTTGTTTAATATATTCGCGATAAACTTTTTTTGGCGATCCATCGGCTTTAAATTCCGCGCGCAAAGCATCTCTAAGGGCAACAATCTTTTCTTGCATTTCTTTCTGAGCTTTACTTTCCGCCACTTTACCTACCTTCCCCAACCCAGCCTCACCCGCGGTCAAATTCAAAACTTCGTCCATTTCTCTTGTTTTTAAAGATTGTAGCAGATGTTCAAACATATCTTCACCTTCCACTTGATTTTCTCCTAACGCTTCCCATGGTGATTGGCTATAAGTAGCACGGTAATCCGCCAGCAAACGCCGGTATTCTTCCTGTTTTTCGGCCAAAGTATGCACTTCTCCTAATTTCTCCACTGGTACGGCCTGTTTGATTAATTTTGCTTCCGGAACAAATTTGCTTATTTCTGGCATAAAATTTCTAATTAAGATTGAATCACCATATTCCTCGCAGCTCTGCTACGGGGTAATTAATTTGAATGACGTGTTTAATTTAACATTTTAAGTTAAAAAATACAAATGTCAACAAAAACATGCCTTGGCTAAAACTGTGAAAAATCAAAAACTAACTTTCCAACAACCACCGCCAAACTGGCATAATTTTTATTATTTTATCACCAACAATTACTTCATCTTCTTCATTATCAGTAAGTACAAACCCTGTTTTTTGGTTAAGCTCAACCAGAGCAGTATACAAATTATTCACTTCCCTATCGCGAGTTTTGTTATCCTCCAAGCCCCAACAAACTTGAATTACCTCAACTACTTTATTATTTTCACGCGTTACAAAATCCACCTCTTGACTAGATTTGGTTAAAAAATAAAAAATCTCGCAACCGCGCCTTTTTAATTCCAAAAATACCATATTTTCCAATAATCTTCCCTTATTTTCAGAAAAAGAAAAACCCAACACACGCGCGATGGCATTATCTATACAATAAACTTTTTTGGGGGAAAGAATTTGTTTTCGGTAAGAAAAATTAAACCGATTAACCGTAAAAAACAAAAAACTATTTTCTAAATATTGAATATAACTTTTAACTGTGTTCATGCTCCCAAGACGAAGCATTTCTTTTAATGCCGTATATGAAAAAAGCACGGATAAATTACTAAAAAGATACACACACAATTCACGCAATGCTTTTTCATCTTTTAACTCATAACGAGTAATAATATCGCGATAAATAATGCTTTCATAAACCTTTTTTAAGGTCTCATCAGAACCATAGCGCAAATACTCCGGCATTCCCCCAGAAAAAAAATATTCATTAAAAAGAACTTTTATTTTCGCGCGTCTGAAAGTATCCAACAAATCTTTTTGAACATAAGAAAAAATTTTCCAACGCAAAAATTCCTTAAACGAAAATGGATATAAGGTATAGTCTAAATAGCGCCCAGTAAGACGCGTGCCTAACTCGCGACTCAACATTGAAGCATTAGAACCGGTAATAAAAAATTTATTTCCACTATCTTGAAAACGTCGCACAAATCTTTCCCAGCCATAAATATTTTGAATTTCATCAAAAAAGAAAATTTTTCTGGAACCAAATAATTCCACTAATACTTCAAACAAATCATTAAAATTCTCAGCGTGAAAATTAATTAACCGTTCGTCTTCAAAATTAAAATAATAATAATTATCAGCCAAACCAGACATTATCTGTTGCAATAAAACCGATTTTCCACATCGACGGATGCCGGCAATAATCAACGCCTGCGGTAATTTAAAATATTCCTGAATTTCTGTCATTGCTGTTCGTTCCACCAAACGATTACCTTCAACAATATTTTGTTGTTCAATGATTATCTGTTTTAAGGTATTTTTAGAGATAGATTGCATATAATTTTAATGTTCATTAGTAATGAACATTATATATTACCTAATATTCACTGTCAATGAAAATCATAAAAAAACCTCACAATATTGCCAATCCCAAAACAAAATCTGAATCCAATTCCCAATTCAAATCCTAATCTAAACTGCTTTGCGCGAGAGGACGAGGCGAACGGCCAGAACGTCATCCGCACCGGCGCGCCAGCAGCGGTCAACGCCAGAAGCCCCACCGTGCTCGCGAGCGCCGCCAACCAGGCCACGACGGTCACCAACGCCCTCAAGAAAATAATGATCAAAATTAGTCCAAAGATTTTTTTGTCCCCAGCCTTGCGAAACAGAACCACGAGAATATTCGTCCTGGCGAATACAGCGGATTTCAAACTGATCAGAGTCAAGGCCTAATTTTTCCAGCACTGCTTTTTGTTTTGCCGAAGGCGCTCTGTCTCCAGTATCTCCCTCCCATAAGGCGCTATCCAAATCCTTCCGTTTTATATTTACCACGCCGGTAAAATTAGCTCCCAAAAATTCCTGAAGCAAAGGAGAATTAATTTTTTGCATTTTTTTATCTTCACTGCCAGGTATTTTCTCATCCCAATTTTCTTCCTGCCAAAAATCCGTCAGAATAATTTCCGCACGGCCAAATTCAGACAAAGTAATTTTAGAGTCATCTGTTAAACTGCAAATAATTTTGTCTTTTGCCAGCTGGATTAAATACCACCAGTCATTTTTATCCGGCACGCAAGGCATTGGGAGTCCTGGACAATCTTTTTGCCAAGACTCAACAAAAGTCGTTTTTTCAGCTTCAAGCTGTTCCTCAAACGGTTTCTTTTTGTCTTCATCCGTGGCTGATTCTATACTTTCTAATATAGGTTTAATTTTTCCGGTAAATTCTTGAATCAAAACATCGGCTTTTGGATAACCTTGAAGTTCTAACCGCTCCAAACCCAGACGTTTGGCTTCGACTTCGTTATATTCAAAAGCTGTTTTACCTTCCGGCTTTTCACCACCTTTATTTCCAATTTCTGTTCCACTAACGCCAAATTCGCCAGCGTCTGCTACGGCCTGATTTTTAGGAAGAGATACCAGACCATCTATATTGATTAAACCAGTGTCTTTAATTTTCCTTTTTAAATCTGCTAAATCTTCCTGGGTATAATTGTATTCCAGCATCATAATGCGTCTGGACATTTCTTTATCTGTTTCTGTTACAACATAAAATTGCAAAGCGTCTAAAAGTTTGCGGATATTCTCACCACCGTATCCTTTACCTTTTAATAGAGAAGTATAAGCATTATTAACCGCCTCTGCCTCAGGGTTATTATGCACCCCAGGCAAATATTGCAAACTCCTAACTAATTTTTCAAAATTAGCACGGCGTTCTTTTTGTACAATTGTTTGTTCTGCTGTCAACGCCGCACCTTGGCCAGAGGCTTGCCAAACGGCCTCTTCCAGTTTTTCATAAGCGGATTTAGCCCCTTCTGGTATAGCGTGACTTTGTTGATAAATTTCATCTCGCAAAGCATTGACTACTGGCTTAACCAATTCTTGCAAAACAGTTTCAATATCTTTAGGTGTTGCTATTTGCAAATCAGGCAGTGATTCTTTCAAGTGCGGTGTAAGAGAAGAATAAGATAATAATTGAGTAATTTTTTTTGCCAATTTATCCACCGCCTCTTGCACTTTAGTTTTGAGAGCCTCGGCTTCTTTTTGAATAGCCGGTTCCTGATTCTGCGGACGGCGAGATGAAGGATAACCGACGCGGACAAAATCTTTAAAATTTGTCTCGGCACTGGCGCCTTCTAATAAAGAACGCAAAGAGCGCCAGGAATCAAAGCAAGCTGTGAGAATTTCCAATGTCTTTTTAGTCTTTTCTTGATCTTTTCCCGTTTCTAAAGCTGGTTTTAATTTTTCTTGGCCTTGAGCAGTTGCTTCTATAGTTGCTTCAACCCCAGCTGATGTTTCTAATCTTTTTTGAGACATAATTTAAATTCGTTTTAAGTTTAATTTGCTTATTTCTGGCATAAATTATCTGTTAAAATGATCGGAATAAATATGTATATAACTTATCACTTTAAGCCGTAAAGGTCAAATTAAATTTTACAAATTAAATTTACAAAAAAAACAAAAACCCGCGCTACGCAACGGATGGATTATGCGCGGCGGATGAATTATTTGATAATCATCCCATCGCTCATCATTTCTATATCTCCAATTTCATCTGTGCGCAGAATTTTAATGCCTAATCGTTCCAGCCGGCGCAATACGCGCAAATGCGGATGGCCGTAATCGTTGTCTTTGCCAACAGAAATTATCGCTTGCTTTGGTTTAACAGCGCGCAAAAATTCCTCGCCCGAAGAAGTATGACTGCCATGATGCCCAGCTTTTAAAACATCCGCTTTTAAAAAACAATCGCCATTCTCTGTTTTCACTTTGTTTAACGCTTCCTCTTTTATATTATCGTTTATATTATCGCCGCACTTTTTCAACAATATCTCCTCCACCTCTTTTTCCGCGTCGCCCATGAACAAAAAACTTGTTCGTCCAAATGACAATTTAAAAACCACGGAAGTATTGTTTAAATTACCATTGCTTTTATATTTTGATTCCTGCTCGCTGTCCGATATATCAGTAGCGCCGTTTCCGCCAGCTGTGCCTGCTGCTGACGAAACCGCGCCTAAAGATAAATCGCGGTCAGGATACAAAAAATCCAAATTCACTCCTCCAATTTCCACCGTTTCCCTCTTTTTTATAATTTTCATAGAAATATCTTTCTCTTTAATCAACTTCAGCCATTCTAAAAATCCAGCAGTGGTATGAATCATTCCGCTGTAATAAACCTCTCCTACTTCATAACGGCGCAAAACTGAAATAAGCCCTTCTAAATGGTCGGCGTGAGGATGCGTTAAAATCATCACATCAATTTTTTTGTCGCGTAGAGGCAAATATTTTCCCAATTTTGACAAGACCTTATCATCAGGCCCGCCATCAACCAAAATTTTCTTGCCTTGCGGAGTCAAAATCAAGGCGGAGTCGCCCTGCCCTATATCAAAAAAAATTACTTTCAAAGCGCTGGCGGGAGAATTCACATTAGCGGAATTCACTTTGTTTGATTTCAAAAAATTAACTTTATTTAAAACAGCCGACGGTCCAAAAGAACGAAACGAATTTATCCACCAACCGCCTATTAAAAAAGCCGTGAAAATTAATAAACTAAAAAGAATTTTTTTCATTAAATTTTCTTTTAAGATAAAAAATAAATAAAATTATAGTTATGTAAAATAAAACAAAACTCCAACCTGAAATTTTTAATTCTAAAGCCGACCACTCAAAACCTGAAAGCCAATTGACTACTTCAATCATATACCAAAGCAGGAACCAAGCGGAATAGGCAAAAATTTGTCCCAAAGGTAAAAAAATAACCGCGCCAAATAAAGAAACAAAACACAAAGCCATTGCTAAAGGTATAAACGGTAAAATTAACAAATTGGCAACCGGCGCCACTAATGATAATCTGCCAAATTGATAAATAATCAATGGGTAAGTAGCTAAAAGAGCGGAAAAAGTGGTAATAAGAGCGTCTTTTAAGCCCAAGCGTGAAGGTAAAAAATAGAAAATTTTTTCCAAAACCGGAGTAAAATAAATTAAGCCGATTGTGGATAAAAAAGACAACTGAAAACCTGCGTCAAAAAGTAAAAGCCGAGGATTAAAAATAAGCATTAAAAAAGCGGTAAAAAGCAAAACACGCCCGGCCGAACCTGAGCGGCCGCTATTTTTGGCCCACAAAACCAAAACTCCCATAATACCGGCGCGTACAACAGAAGAAGAAGCGCCTGCAAACAAAACAAAAAAGACAATGCCGAAAAGGGAAATTTTAAAAGATCTTTTTCTGCTAAATCCAATACCGTTTAAAAACGCCAACAACGCCGCGGAGATGACGGAGATATTATAGCCGGATACAGCCACAATATGAGACAGACCTGTACGATTAAAAGCGTTAGTTAAATCCGGCGGTAAATTGGAACGCGCTCCATATAATAATCCGCCGGCAAAAGCGGCATACGGCTCTTGCAAAATTTCTTCCAACCGCCCGGCTAAAAAATTTCTAAAACCAATCAATCCTTGAACAAAAATATTACTCTTGCCATTTTCAACACTCAAAATTTTTGGCGATAGACAAACAACCCAAATCCCCTCTTTGCCTAAATAATCCGCGTAAGAAAAACGCTCTCCTGTTTTTTGAAAAGGTTTTTCCAATGCGCAGTCAACAGTGATTTTTTGCCCGTAAAAATACGCCGGATGCGGCTCCAATAAAATCAACAATTTTCCTCGCGCGCTTCTTTGCTCAGCCAGACCGGCAATTATAATTCTTTGACTGGCCAAAACAATTTTTTGGCTGCCATTTCGCGTTACTGGTTCGGAAATTATTTCTCCGGCAACTTGCGCCTGCCGGCCAATATAATAAATCAAATTTTTTGGCGACTGAGACGGCTGGCTTAAAACAAAACGCCACAATCCAAAAAAGAAAAACAAAACGCAACCTAAAAATAATTGCTTTCTTTTAATTTTCTCAGTCAAAAACAACGCGGTCAAAATGAAAGAAATTAAAAAAAATGGCCAAAAAAACCGATTGCCAAAATTTATAAAACCCGCCGCGAAAACGCCAAAAACAAAACTAAACAAAAGCGCGGCAAAAAAATTTGATTTGGAACCTGCTATTTTTTGAAACATCTCCCCCTTAAAAAAACTAAATTACAATATTAACCAATCGACCATGAATATAGATAACTTTCTTAACTGTCTTGCCTTCCAGCCATTTTTTGATTTTAGCGCTATCTTGCACCGCTTGTTTGGCCTTGGTCTCCGTAATATTTGCCGCGACTTCCAATGTATCGCGCAATTTTCCGTTGATTTGCACGACTAAAGTAATGATTTCATCTTTAGTCAAAGCAGGAACAAACTTGGGCCATTGACTTTTGAAAATACTTTCTTTATTTCCAAGTTTTTGCCAAATATCTTCTGCCAAATGAGGGGCAAACGGAGATAATAACTTAATAAATTTTTCAAAATCATTTTTACTAATGACTGTTTTATCAGCCATTTTATTAAAAAAAATCATTAGTTGGGCGATAGCTGTATTAAATCGCAAATTATTTATATCTTCAGTTATTTTTTTTACTGTCTTTTCTAACTCTCTTCTTATGTCTTTATCTGTTTCCTTAAACCGCCATAATGAATCGCCAGCGATTGTTTGAGACAAATTCCAAACCTTCTCCAAAAATCTCCTCATACCAACCACGCCTCGCGTGTTCCAAACGCAAGGTTGTTCAAACGGCCCCATAAACATTTCATACAAACGGATAGAGTCAGCGCCAAATTCAGCCACAATATCATCTGGGTTAATAACATTATTCCAACGCTTGCTCATTTTGCGGCCGTCTTTTGCCAAAACCAAACCTACATGCCGTAATTTAGTAAATGGTTCGTCATAATTTACAGCTCCAATATCAAATAAAAACTTGTGCCAAAAACGAGCGTAAATCAAATGCCGAGTAGCGTGTTCTGCGCCGCCTACATACAAATCAACCGGCGACCAATATTTTTCTTTCCTTTTATCAACCAATGCCTTATTATTATTAACATCTTCATAACGCAGATAATACCAGCAAGAGCCGACCCACTGCGGCATAGTATTAGTTTCGCGTTTTGCCGAGCCGCCACATTGAACACATTTTGTATTCACCCATTTTTTAATATTGGCTAATGGCGATTCCCCTGTTCCGGTTGGCTCATAATTTTTAACCTTGGGCAATTCCAAAGGCAACTCACTATCAGAAACAGCCACCCAGCCGCATTTTTCACAATGAACCAAAGGTATTGGCTCTCCCCAATAACGTTGGCGGGAAAAAACCCAATCGCGAATTTTATATTGCACTTTCTTTTTGCCAAATCCTTTTTCTTCCAGCCAAGCAATTATTTTTTCTTTGGCCTTGGCTGTTGGCAGGCCATTTAAAAAATCAGAATTAACATTTACGCCATCACCTGTAAAACATTCATCGCCGCAATCTGAAGGCGACGCTACCACATATTTAATCGGCAATTTAAATTTTTTAGCAAACTCCCAGTCCCGTTCATCATGCGCGGGCACGGCCATAATCGCGCCTGTACCATACCCCATTAAAACATAATCAGCCGCGAAAACAGATAATTTTTCTCCGTTTACAGGATTCACGGCCGCAATACCTTCAACTTTTACGCCATTTTTTTCCTTTGCTAAATCCGTTCGTTCCAAATCAGTCTTGTCTTTTGTTTTTTTAATATATTCTTTAATTTCTTTTAAATTAGAAATGCTTACGCTAATTTTTTCCAACAACGGATGTTCCGGCGCCAAAACCAAATAAGTCGCGCCAAATAATGTATCTGGGCGGGTGGTAAAAATTTCAATGGATTCCTCCGCTCCGCCTTCGGCTCCGTTCGGAATGACAGAATGAATAGCGCCATTGATTCCAGATTTCGTTGGAATGACAGAAAAAATTACCTTCGCGCCTTCACTTCTGCCAATCCAATTCTTCTGCATTTCTTTAATTGATTTTTCCCACTCCGACAATTTTTCCAAATCATTTAACAATCTTTCCGCGTAATCTGTAATCTTGATCACCCATTGACGGATAGGTTTTTTTTCTACAACCGTACCGCATCTTTCACAACACACGCCTTCCAAATCCTCATTTGCCAAACCTGTTTTACATTCCGGACACCAATTTATCGGTTCATATGATTCAAAAACCAATCCTCGTTTAAACATCTTTAAAAAGGCCCACTGCGTCCATTTGTAATACTTTGGGTCGGTGGTATTCACTTCCCTATTCCAATCATAAGTAAAACCCAAAAGTTTTAGCTGTTTTTTAAAAATTTGAATATTTTTTTCTACTGCGTCAGCAGGATGGACATTATTTTTAATCGCGTAATTTTCCGCTGGCAAGCCAAAAGCATCCCAACCCATAGGATGAAGGACGTTAAACCCTTGCATCATCTTCATTCTTGCCACAACATCGGTAGCAATATATCCTTTTGGATGTCCCACATGAAGACCTGCGCCTGATGGATACGGAAACATATCCAAAACATAATATTTCGGCTTTCTATTGTCTTCCGCTGTTTTATACACGTTATTTTTTGCCCATTCTTTCTGCCATTTTTTTTCTATCTTTTTTGGGTCGTATTTTTTCATATCATCGTAAAATTATCTTAACAAAAAATATTCATCAAAGCAAGCACCAATATCAGCGCCTAACGAAACAATAAACGGGCTTCCTCCCATAAAGACGCGTCTCCATTTTTTTCCTTTAACCATGCCCAGTATTCCGCGCCCCACAAATATGCCGAACCAAAACCGACGCGCCGAGCAAACTCTGTGTTTGCTTTAAATTTTATAGCGTCAAATGATTGTCTTTGTTCTTCCAAAGATAATTCTTCCAAAGCAATTCTTTGCCACGGTTCAGCTTGAAGTTCGGAAATTATCATTCCATCTGGATAGATTCCAAGCGCGCGCGCTCGGAAATAATAAAAAGCAGGTGGAATAAGATATTTGTAATTTAAATAACCCGCTGTTTTATTCCAAACTACACGATACATTGTTGTGCCTAAAAAATCACCGCCCAATTTTTTAGCTTCATACCAAAAAGAAAGTTCTCCGCTATCAGTTATTAAAATCGGCCGAAAATCAATACTCTTAACCAAAGCGATTTCACGTTTGATAAATTCTTTGTCAATTAACGGACAAACGCCAAACCAATCAACTAATGGCTCATTATCAACCTGCCATATTAAAATGGCGCTTTCTTTTTTGTAATGCTTAACCACCCGTTCCAACATTGATAAAATTTTCTCTTGCGTTTCTTTTTCATTTAGTCCTTTCGCCCATTCTGGAGAGTGGCATTCCGGCCAATGCGGCTGACGGCGACCGAGCACCATAATAATTTTAGCATCGCGTTTTTTAGCTTCTTTGACTTGCCAATCAAGGTCAATAAAATCAAATTTGCCGCGCTCTTTCTCCAAAAGCGGCCAGTAAGCTTGCAAACGCAAATTTCTAACTTTTAAATCATCTAAAAGAGCCAGATAAACCTTTTTCCAATCCAAACCCAAATAAGAGGCCTGCGGTTGGCTAAAATTCACGCCCCATTTCATTTGTCTGCCGCGGCTAAAATCATAATTCCACAAAACAACGCCGACGATGATAAGTAAAACAAATAAAATAAACAAAACAATTAAAAATTTTTTCATAAAATTTTAGACCAACAAATAAAGTCCCAAGCCAATAAAAATTATTGCTAAAAATTTTTGAACCAAAACGCGGCCGCGCATTTTTTCTTCCAACAAATAAGGGCGCCAGTTATATAAAATCAGCGCTATCGCAAATAAAAAGATATATTGCAAACCTTGCAGCGCGTTTACCAAAGTAACGCTGGTCAAAGAAATGGCGTAATTGATTAAAATAAAACTTACGGAGCCGACAACTTGCCCAAACAAAAATAATGGCCATGATTTTTTAATGCCGCCATCCGCGCCGCCCGCGCCGTTCTTATCACTGCCGTCCTTCTCGCCAAAAATTGCCCGCCGATTCTTCTGCCAAAACAGCAAAATAAGTCCTCCTAAAAAAGTTGTTAAACGTATCCAAATAAAACCATTTACAAAAGACGCGCTATTAAAAATATATTTTATCAAAGTGTAAGACAAACCAAACATCAGAGCGGAAAAAAAAGCAAACCAATACGCTTTCGCGGGATTTACGCTAATGCCGCGGCCGTAAGAAATAAAAATCGTGCCTAAAATAATCAATAACAAGGCAACAATTTGATTTTGCGCCAATTTTTCCTGAAGAAAAAAGAAGGAAAAAATAAAAACAAAAACAGGAGAAAGGCCGCCAATAAAAGGAGTGATTCTGGACGCTTCTCCCAAAGATAAACCTTTAAAAAGATGAAGCAATGCCAGTGTAAAAGTTAGGCCGGCAATTATGGCGATTAAAAACAACTGCCAGCCGAGCCAATTAAAACCCCAAGGAATTAAAACAAGTCCGGCAAGCCCCAAAAGCGTAATATAAAAAGTATAAACGGCAGGATTTGGAATTTTTTTTGAAATTAAAAACTTATCCACCACTGCCGCCACCGCGTTTAAAAAATATCCTATAACTATAATAGTGAGCCACATAGTTATTTCATTATATCAAAAAAACGGCTGGGCGGAAAGCAGCCGAGCCGATTTTTAAAGGCAAGAACAATTTTATCTTACATTTACACCAACCCTCTGCTTTTAATCGCTTCAGCCAATCTTTTCAAAGCCACGCTAAAAGCGGCTTCGCGCATAGTTAAATTACTGCCATCATAATCTTTCCACACAGCTTCCAACGCCGCCAGCAATTTGTCTTTCATCCGTTTCAAAACTTCGTCTTCTGTCCAAGAATAACCATACAAATTCTGCACCCACTCCAAATAACTTCCAATAACGCCGCCGGAATTGGCCAAAACATCAGGCGCCACCAACACTCCGCGCTCTTTTAAAATTTCATCCGCCTCTGGCATAACAGGGCCGTTAGCCATTTCTAAAATAATTTTCGCTTTTATCCGCCCGGCGTTTTCTCCAATAATTTGATTTTCCATTGCCGCCGGCACTAAAATATCGCAAGGCATTTCCAACAATTCAGCATTGCTCACGCCTTGATAATTCTCGCAATCACACACTGAGCCGCTGCAATAACAGCCTGCCAAAAGACCTTTGCCTTTTTTGGTCTCCATAATCTCGTCCAAATTCATACCCAGCCCGCGCTTGTCATAAATGCCGCCCTTTGAATCTGCCACGCCGATAATTTTCATTCCGGCCTCAGCCGCCGCTTTGGCAAACCAATATCCAACATTGCCCAAGCCCTGTATAATTACTGAAGCGCCTTCCGCTTTTTTATTTAATTTTTTCAAAATTTCGTTCAAGATAAAAAATCCGCCAGTGCCTGTGGCCATTTCCCTGCCCTCTGAACCGCCTAAAGACAATGGTTTGCCAGTTACCACCGCCGGCTTATTTTCTCCCACCAAGATTCCATACTCATCAACAATCCAACCCATAATTTTGGCATTGGTATTCATATCTGGCGCCGGAATATCTGTTTTTGGGCCGATGTCCGACCGCAAAGCGCGCGTGTAAGCGCGAGTTAAATGTTCCAATTCATGCTCGGAAAGAATTTTTGGGTCAACCTTGATGCCGCCTTTTGACCCGCCATAAGGTATGTTGACGACAGCGCACTTAATTGTCATCCAAAAGGCCAAGGCCTTTACTTCATCTAAAGACGCCCGCGGATGAAATCTAATACCACCCTTAAAAGGCCCGCGAGCGTTATTATATTGCACGCGGTAGGCCTCAAAAACTTCCACCTTGCCGTTATCTTTTTTAAGAGGCAAAGAAATTTCAATCAAGCGCTGAGGAGTTTTTAAAACCTCCCAAACACCCGCGTCTAAATTTATCGCCTCACTGGCTTTTTTTAATTGATTTAACGCTGATTCAAATAGAGACATAAAAAAAAATAATTAATTATTTTAAATTATGAAATGGATTCAGAAATGGATTCACAGTGTGATGTCCATAAATCTTTTTTTAAATTTCACTTCTTCAAAAGTTCCAACAACTTTTCCTTGTCCTGCCCGCCCATTACGCGCTCTACTTCTTGTCCACTCTTAAAAAGAATAAAAGTTGGAATGCTCATCACGCCGTATTCCATAGCTAATTCCCCGTTTTCGTCCGCGTTAACTTTAGCGATTTTCATTGCTGAGTTGTCTTCTATTTCTTTGGCAATTTCTTCAACCACAGGCAGCATCATTTTGCAAGGGCCGCACCACGGCGCCCAAAAATCAACTAAAACCGGCACAGTGGAATCTAAAACTTCCTCTTTAAAATTGTCTTTGGTAAGCTCAAGCATAAATTTAAGTAATAAAGATTTTAAAAATAAATTTCCAAGGGTGATTTTAGTTAAAGGAATTATTTTTTAACCCTGCGATAGGTAAAATTTTAATTGGATGTTTATTTCTTCTTTTAAAACCCCAACTTCCTGATTTTGATTTCTTCCCGATACAATTCCAATCTATCGCCAACTTCTATTTTATCTTTGGTTTGAATCTGCAGACCGCATTCTTGGCCTTCTAAAACATCCGTAACTTTCATTTTGCCTGACTGCAATTCCGTCACTTCACCAGCGCCAATTATTGCGCCGTTCCTGATGAACCTTGCTTTCGCGTTATTTTCCGCCTTACCCTCGCTTACCCGTCCGCCCACAATTTGATATTTTTTCTCTGTTCTAAAAATAACCAAAACATCAATCTTTCCTAATTCTTCCCTTGTTATTTCCGGCGGCAAAAGAATTTCCAATTCTTTTTTAACATCACCCAATAAATCATAAATAATTTTGTATTGTTTAATTGTTACGCCTTTTTGTTTAGCCAAAAATTCGGCCGCATTAACAATAGGCACATTAAAACCTAAAATATGCGCCCCAGTGGCTTCCGCTCTAAGCACCTCTGCTTCAGTAACCGCGCCCAATCCCTTGGCGGTAATTTCCACTTCCACTTCCTGATGAATCATTCTTTGAAGCGAACCGATAATCGCCTCCATAGAGCCCAACATATCAACGCGTAAAATAATTGGATATTTCTTTTTTTCATTGCCATCTTCCGCCAATCCAGCCGCTGCCAAACTTGCCGAAACCACTGATTTTTCTTGAGTGGTATAAAAGGCCTTGACTTTCTTTTCCAAACCTTTTACATCAGACGGCACTTCCAGCACATCGCCAACAGCAGGCGAAATTTTAAATCCTAAAATCTGCACGGGCATAGATGGCGGCGCAGTTTTGACAAAATCGCCATTCCAATCCTTTAATGCCTTAACGCGGCCGTATAAAGCGAAATTGATAGCCAAAATGTCGCCAACTTTTAAAGTGCCGCTTTGCACAAGCAAAGTCGCCACTGTTCCGGCTTGCGGGTCTATGTGGGATTCTATAATCGTGCCAACGGCGCCGCGATTTGGATTGGCCATTATTTTACTTTTATCCAAATCCGCCACCAAAAGCACCATTTCAAGCAATTTATCAATATTAAGATTTGATTTGGCGGAAATCGGCACCATTACAGTTTTACCTCCCCATTCTTCCGGCTGAAGTCCAACTTCTGAAAGTTGGGTCTTAACTCTGTCTATATCCGCCTCTGGCTTGTCAATTTTATTAAGCGCGACAACATAAGGCAGTTTGGCCGCTTCAATAATTTTAATAGCTTCTTTGGTCTGCGGCTGAACGCCATCATCAACCGCCACAACCAGAATCGCCGCATCGGCTACTTTGGCGCCGCGGCTTCTCATTACGGTAAAGGCCTCGTGGCCCGGGGTGTCAATAAATGTGATTTGTCTTTGAATTTTTTCTCCCGCCTCTGTTGTAAAAGGAACTTTCACCTGATAAGCGCCAATATGCTGTGTAATGCCGCCTGCTTCGCCAGCCATCACATTGGTTTTTCTAATTGCGTCCAATAATTTGGTTTTGCCGTGGTCAACATGCCCCATCACTACCACCACTGGCGGACGCGGCTTTAAATCTTCTTCTTTTTCATTTTCTAAAATATCTTTTAATCTATTTAATGACCCACCAATTTCTTTCATATCTTCTTTTTTCTCCTCGGCCGTTACTTCAAAACCAAGATCGCCGGCAATAATTGAAGCAGTTTCAAAATCAATTCTTTCATTTAAGGATGCCAAAATGCCTGCTTTAATAAGCTCTCTGATAACATTTGTGACAGGAAGCCCGAGTTTGGCGGCAAAATCGCGCACGGTGATTGCGGCCGGGATTTGCGCTATTTTTTTCTTGACCGCGGCTTCTTCTCCATCGCCAACTATTGAGATTTTCAAATTCTGATTTTTTATTTTCTGGTCTTCCTGATAATTGCGATACATCTTAGGCCAAGAAGTTATAATGCTACGGGCTACGCGATCATCAACTTTAATAGCATGGCGGCCGATATCAAAACCGAACCGCGGAAGTAAATCATACAATTCTTGCGGAGAAGTATTAAGTTTTCTGGCTAATTCAGAAACATTCATAAAAGTACATTAAATATACTATATTTTGCTGTCTGCGTCAAATATAGAAAAGCCGCCTCGCTACTTATGGACATCACACTATGAAACTGCGCTCCATAATTCATTATTGCGGCGATTTACTCGTGTTTCATAAAAAAATAAACTCGCTGTATATTTAATACAGCTCGCTTATTTTTTTACTCCAACACTTCGCAACTCATCCACACTAATAAATTCTTGATGCCGTTTCATAGTGTGATGTCCATAACATAAGCGCGGTTTTTATTTATACTGATTATTTCACTTCTAATAAATCATGCGGACCGCTTTCGCGAAAACCAGCGTTAGTAACTTGAACAAATTCTGTGTTCATCTGAAGTTCGGCAATTGTGCGCGAGTTAGTATAGCTCATACCTGATTTTAATCCGCCAATAAGTTGGCCTAACAATTCTCCAACAGCGCCTTTATAAGGAATTACCGACTCCACTCCTTCAGGCACCACTTCATCCAAGTCCTTTTTTTCTTGCTCTATTGTTTTGCGGCGCTGGGCTACGGCAAAACTGGAAGATCCGCGATATACTTTGTATTTTTTATCACCGCGCCGCATCAAAATTCCAGGACTTTCCTCAGTGCCCGCGAACAAACTTCCAATCATCACCGAATCCGCTCCAGCGCCAAGGGCTTTAACAATATCAGCTGATTTTTGAATACCGCCATCGGCAATCACTGGCACGCTAAATTTTTTAGCCACCTCAGCCGCTTCCAACACGGCTGTAAGTTGCGGCACGCCTGCTCCTGTAACTAGCCGCGTAATACAAGCCGCGCCAGGACCAACGCCAACTTTAATCGCGTCCACGCCTGCCTCGCACAAATCGCGCGCCGCTTCCGCGGTGGCGATATTGCCGGCTATTAATTCCACCCAGGACACCGTTTCCCTTACTTTTTTAATCGCGTTTAGCATTATTTCGGAATGCCCGTGCGCAATATCAATCACCAACACATCCACGCCAGCTTTTACTAATGCCGCCGCTCGTTCCAAATAATCGCCGCGCGCGCCAATGGCGCCTCCAACAATTAACTGCCCATTTTCATCAATATTGGCCAAAGGATAATCAGTCAAATTTCTAATATCCGCGCTGGTAATCAGCCCAACAATACAATCATTTTCATCAACCAACGGCAATTTTTCAATTCTATTAATCCGTAAAAGCTCGCGCGCCTTGTCAAAAGTGGTATTTTTATTACCAACCACCAACTTATCGCGTCCAGTCATAATTTCATAAACCAATTGACCCTCATCACGCGCTAAATTCAAATCGCGGCGAGACAAAACGCCTTTTAATTTTTTGTCTCCATTGGCAACCAAAAGTCCACTAATGCCTTTGGCCGCGCTAAACGCCCGCGCTTCTTTAATGGTTCTAAATGGGTCAATTATATATGGGTCTTCAATAATAAAATTTTGCGCGCGTTTCACACGCCTGATTTCCTCAATATTTTCTTCAATAGTCATAAAACGATGAACAATACCTATGCCGCCAAACCTCGCCGCCGCGATTGCCATTTCCGATTCTGTCACAGTATCCATATTGGCGGTAATAATAGGAATATTCAACATAATTTTTTTGGTGAACTTGGTTTTAGTGACAACCTCGCTTCTGGAAAACAAAGATGACTTTTTTGGACGGATTAAAACATCGTCGTAAGTTAAAGCCAATGGAATATATCGCATAAAATTTTAAGATAAATAATTAAAAAAAATGAGCTGACTAAATTTTACCATATCCCATCCATCTTGCCAAAAAAATTTTTTTGTGATATAATGATTTTAGGTAATTAATTAATAATCAACCGTTCCAGTTTAACAGAGGCAATAAAGTTGAAAGCATCCTTAATTTACCTTAAATTATGAAATTTGTAACTTAAGGTAATTTGGCAAACATCTGAAAACGACGCGCAATTCCTATGGCATTAAATCTTTGGAAAACAATTCTTGTTTTTCCTGATACTCACTTAACAGGTGACGAATTTTTGCTTTCTTCTCAACGTGGACTGTCCACAACGGCTCTTTTAAACACCGCTTAGGCGGAACGGTTTAAAAAGGCATATGTATCAAAATCTTTCTTTTATAGCAGCCATGGCCGCCACGATTTTTGGTATTTTGATTGGATATTTTCTACGCAAGCAAGTGGCCAGAAATCAAGTGAACTCCCTTGAAGGCCGCGCGGAAAAAATCATCACAGAGACCAAAAACAAACAACAGGAAATGCTTTTGAAGGCCAAAGAAAAATCCCTTCAAATGATTGATGAATCCAAGCGCGAAGATGAAAATCGCAGAAAAGATTTGCGAGTGATTCGCGACCGTTTGGAAAAACGCGAAGGTCTTTTTGACCAAAAACTTTTGGAGTTGCAGGACAAACAGCAAAAAATCCAAGAAAAAGTGGAAAAAATCAACCAGATACAAGTTGAAGTGCAAGACCTGCGCGAACAGGAAATGGTCAAACTGCAAAATATCGCGAGTTTAACCAGCGAAGAGGCCAAAGAGGAACTTTTCAAAAAAGTGGAAATGCAAATCAAAGATGATTTGATGGGCCGTGTCATCAAATTAGAAAAAGAATCCAGCGAGGCGTTTGAAAGCCGCGCCAAAGATATTATCATGGACGCAATCCAACGCTACGCCGGCTCACAAGCGGCTGAAAACACCACTACTACTGTGGATATTCCAAATGAAGAGATGAAAGGCCGCATCATTGGCAAAGAAGGGCGCAATATCAAGACGATTGAAAAAATGACCGGCTGCGAACTTATCATTGATGATACTCCAAACGCTATCACTGTTTCCGGATTTTCACCCATCCGCCGACAAGTAGCCGCTTTGGCTTTAAAAAAACTCATTGCCGACGGACGAATTCAGCCCGCGAGAATTGAGGAATTTGTTGAAGCGGCTAAGATTGAACTTTCCACCGACATTAAAAAAACCGGCGAGACAGCGGTATATCAATTGGGATTTACAGGCATGGACCCAAAACTCATCCAAATTATTGGCCGATTAAAATACAGAACAAGCTATGGCCAAAATATTTTGAACCACTCAATGGAGGTTGCGTATCTTTCCGCAATAATCGCTGGAGAAATTGGCGCTGACACAATTATTGCTAAAAAAGCAGGATTTTTTCATGATATTGGCAAATCAATTGACCACGAAACTCCTGGCGGGCATCCGGAAATCGGTTATCAAATTTTAAAGAAATTCAATTTTGACGAGGAAATCGCGTATCCTGCTTTGGGACATCACGAAGACAAACCAAAAACATTGATTGGCTGTATTGTAAAAGCCGCGGACGCCATTTCCGGTTCGCGCATCGGAGCGCGCAAGGACTCTTATGAGCATTACATCCAACGTCTGGAAGAATTGGAAAAAACCGCGGGCGCATTTGCCGGGATTGAAAAGGTCTACGCCATTCAGGCCGGCCGCGAGGTGCGCGTGTTTGTAAAACCGGAAGAAATTGACGACATCGGCGCATACAATATGGCGCGCGATGTGGCTAAACGGATTGAGGAAGAATTACAATATCCTGGAGAAATAAAAATTACCGTCATTCGCGAAAAAAGGATAATTGAATACGCGAAGTAAAACCAAGTAATATATGGACATCGCGCTATGAAACTGCATCAAGAATTTATTAGTGTGGATGAGTTGCGAAGTGTTGGAGTAAAAAAATAAGAGAGCTGTATTAAATATACAGCGAGTTTATTTTTTTATGAAACACGAGTAAATCGCCGCAATAATGAATTATGTAGCGCAGTTTCATAGTGTGATGTCCATAATGGTCAAATGACCGTATAAACACATGCTCAAAATCTTAATCTTCGGAGATATTGTTGGCAGGACTGGCAGGCGCGCCGTGAGCAAAGTCCTGCCTGCTTTGAAACGCGCTTACAAACCGGATTTGATTATCGCCAACGCGGAAAACATAGCGCACGGCACAGGTGTTACGCCAAAAACAATGGCGGAATTGGTTGACGCGGGTGTTAATTTGTTTACCGGCGGAGACCATATTTTTGCAAAGCCTGACGCACGAAAAATTTTTGAGCAAACTGACTCTCCTCTTATCCGCCCGGCAAATTGGCAGACGCCATTTGGAAAAGGTGAAAAAATGTTGACTATTGCGAAAAAACGCGTGCTTGTGGTAAACTTATTAGGCAAAGTATTCTTGGGCGAAAAATTGATTGAAAGGGGAGAAAAAATTGATAATCCTTTTGTTACTATTGATGCAATCCTTAAAAAATACGAAAACACAAAACCACACGCGATTCTGGTGGATTTTCACACGGAAGCGACATCGGAACAAGTTGCTATGGGCTATTATTTGGACGGACGCGCAACTTGTCTTTGGGGAACTCACACACACATTCCAACGGCTGACTCGCGGATTTTACCAGGCGGGCTTGGTTACATTACCGATATTGGAATGAGCGGCGCGACTAACACGGTTCTTGGCGTGGACAAAGATATTATCATCAAAAGATTTGTGAATGAGGATAAAGAAAGCTTTGACTGGCCTGAATTAAATGAAGCGGAAATCAACGCGCTTTATGTGGAAGTAAATCCGCGCGCTGGCAGAGGCAACGGCGCTGGCCGCGTTGTAAAAATAAAACTTATACAAAAAATAATAAAATTTTAAATAATTAATTAATGGGCGAATACGGGTCTAATGCCAAATACCATTTTGACAACAGACCTGATAAGCCCTTAAAAATAAAATATGAACAAAGCCGAACTCATCAATTTATTGACGGAAAAATGCGCTACCACTAAAAAACAAGCCGAGTGTTTTGTGGAGAGTTTTGTGGAAATCACAATCAGCACGCTAAAAGCAGGCGGCGAGGTGACTATTGCCGGTTTTGGAAACTTCTCCGCCAGAAAGAGAGCTGGACGCATCGGTGTTAATCCGCAAAGGCCGTCTGAAAAAATCCAGATTCCTACTGTCACCGTGCCTAAATTCAAAGCAGGCAAGACATTAAAGGATGCTTTGAAAAAATAAATCTGAGCTTTAATTGCGTATGGTGTAAATAGGTACGGATTTGGTTGTAAAGTGGTACCACTTTACAACCAAATCCGTACCTATTTTCAAACGGAGTGAGAGAAAAGAAAATTCCACCCAAAAATTCCACCCATCTTGCTTCCTCTAATAATATTTACTACAATATTGGTATTATGAACGAA
>Ga0265296_1000283_pt1 | contig 88616 bp, 88 predicted proteins | sample MunlanPumphouse1_FD_189073 | JGI IMG/M metagenome (GOLD analysis project Ga0265296, IMG submission 189073) | Groundwater microbial communities from a municipal landfill in Southern Ontario, Canada - Pumphouse #1 | ecosystem: Environmental > Aquatic > Deep subsurface > Groundwater | place...
GTGATATTGGCAGATTGACGATATATTGACCCAGTGTGAATTCTCTGTTTGAGTTGAACCATGGTTCAGTAAGTCGTCGGACTTCCTCATCTGTCCATGTTGGTTTTGCCTTACGGACAAAGTACTTGGGAGTTTCCTTTGCAAGACAGATTGTTCGTCCGTCAGTGAGAATAATCCCTGTCAAGTCAGGTATATGCTCGAACTGATCGAAGCACAGGATAGTTACTTCTTCACCTTTTTTGGTTTCAGGGATTCCGTCAATCTGACAGACCAAGATTTCACCTGCTTTGAGCACAAGTGAATCGTTTTCGTATACGGTTGATACAAGTTCGTAAAGGTCAGGGAAAACCCATGACGAGTTTCGAACAACAGGAATTGTCTCATTTCCGTTTGTGATCAGCATGTCAACATCCAATGGATGTTTTCCTTCAGGATGAACGAAGCAAATTGCTTCGTAGATCTTTCCACAGCAAAGCGGTAGTCCTTGGTCTTTGACAAGCACATGAGAGTGTTTTGTCAGGTCAAGGACTCTGTTTTTTCCGAATTTCAGACGCTTGTCAGAGAATTCGTAAACAGTTTCTTCCCATGACATCTGAATGATGTCGTCCGCGAATAGAGTATATCGCTTTGGTCCTTCTTGGAATTTTATGAAGTACGTGTCTTTATCTTGAGTGATAGATTCAACGTGCAACAGTCTCCCGAGGATCTGTGTTGCGGAGTTTGTGATTTTTACGGCTGTTCCGACTTTCATACTGAACTCACCGTAAGTGAATGTTCCATCAATGAGTTCAGGGATTTTCAACTTGATTGAAGGGAAGAGAGTTCCCTCGTGAGTTATGTAGATCCAGTTAGAAAATCCTTGGATCTTGATTCTCGCATCTCCCTCTTGATCTATAAGTAGAGATGAGATTGTGTATGAGCCAGTTCTAAGAGTTGGGATATCTTCATGGTTGACAAGAGTGAACTCTGTGCCAGCTCCGATCTGATGTTGCCCAACTTGGAACACGGCTGTTGGATCTTGTTCATAAGATCGGAAGAACTCAAGAAGTGTGGATTGATTACAAGATTCACCGTTTGCAAAGATGACAACATGCTTTCCACACGTGCCGCATGAACAATTCTTGAGTTGAGCAATCTCATAGGTTGTCCCGCGTTTGAAACTTCCTGTTTTTGTGTGACAGACAAGCTTATCACCGATTTTCAGCGTTCGTCCGTCTGCAAGAAGAATTGCTTGTGTTGATCCAGTCATGCGCTCTTTGTCGGTTGTTTTGGCAGGACTTTTTCCTGGAAGGATTTCGGTTGCTCTTCTTGCTCTTATCGCAATGTCTGTGAATTGCAGAACCCCTGTTTTTTCAACAGCATCAAGTCTCTTCGCAAGAGTCATTCCAGTGAAAATCCAATCAGCATTCAAAACCCATGATGGGTGTCTTTGGCTGTAAAATTCCCATTCCCACGGAGTTCGCATTTCAGGGATTCGCTCTTGGTATGTTCTATATCGTTCAGTCCAGTCTCTGCCGAAATTGCTCTGCCACCAGTGATCGCCAAGGAGCTTGATCATCTCACAGGCATCTTTTGCCTGTGTTGGTTTGTTTGATCCAACACACAGTTTGCCGTCTATGGTGTTCTGGTTTGTGAATGGGGTCCAGAATAAGTCATCGTCAATACTTCGCAAAGGTTCTGTGCGAAGAGCGGCATAGCATTCGCTTAGTTGAACTCCTTTACCATACTTTGAGATTGGCAGAAGAAAGATAATGTACGGAAACGCGAATTGAAAGCGTCTTCTGTCCCTATCTTTCGTTGGATTAAGACCAAGCTTTCGAATCAGTCCTTGTTCTTCTAGCCTTGACCATTCTTCGTTTACATACGACCAGAACACTGTGCGTAGGCATGGAGGTTCTTCAACCACGTACCATTTGAAATTGCCTTTATCAAATACGAAACGGCAATTTGGATGAAGAATTTCTGATTCAGATTGTTCAACGAACAAGTCTGCTGTTGCAACGTTTCGACGCGTTACTTTGAGTCTTTTTTGTTGTTCTCCCTTTACCGCTGACTTCACGCGATCTGTGCGAAGTTCGGCAATGCCGGTTGGAGCAAGATGAATCGCAGTTTCTTCCCAAACACCCATGTTTTTCCCTCGTTGTAATGAGCACTACCATTGTTTGGTAGACGCATTGTTTTACAATAAAATGATAATGATGTCAATAACGAGTCATATAATGAAGTTATAGGCGGGGTCCCCAGACCCCGCATGTAATCAAAGGCGGGGTGTAGGCACCCCGCCTATCTTCATATATGTTTGAATAAAAAATCCCACGACAGTTTGTCGTGGGTGAGTTGGCCAACGAAATGTGAGGCCAAGAGTTACAGCTTGTCGCCGGACTTCTTCACGAATTCGAGGTAGTCCTCGTCCTTGAGAATGTGGTTCTCGTCCGCCATTTTCGTTCCGTTCAGCAACGCCTCTGAATCGCGTGCGATGTTGTGGGAAGCGGTGAATTCCTTGCGACAGTACGCGATCGACTTGCCAACAACCTGGAAGACACCGGTTGATCCGCCGCATGTGATTGTCACGTTTCCGGCAGTGTTGTCCTCTTCGTCTCCGTCCGGGTCGTTGTCAACGTTATGACCTCCTCCAGACTTCTGTGCAGTGAGTATCATCTTGATGATCTCTTCGTTGCTCTTTGCATTGTCGAACTCGAGTCCGAGTTCTTTGAGGACGTCTCGCAGACCCAGCTTGGTCTTGCCGAGAAGTTCCTGCTCCGAGTATTTCTTCGCGGCCACTAGTTACCTTCCTTTCTTTGCTGTGGGCTTCTTGCCCTTTTTGCCCTTTTTTCGATCAACCTTCGCCGCCTTGGCAACAGGATTTCGAACCACTGGTTCAGCTCGAACCTTGAGCATGTCAAAGTAAACCTCACCGAAGGGTGGTTTGTCAAGGAAGTCCTTGACCTCGACTATCTGCCAGAGCACCACGCACATGAGTGTACTTACGAAATCATTGGCGAAGAAAAGCTGTGGCGTTGATGCCGCGGCCATTTCTTCACAGCTCATTTGGTAAGGCGCTTTGTCAGCAGGATTTGCAGTTTCAGTGTGAATGTCGCAGATTGACGCTGTTACATCCTTGCCCTTGCGACGAATGTAGATCTGGCAGTTTCCGTCGGTCATATCGTTTCCGCCACAGACGATAACAACGTTTTTGAGCGTGTGTGCGTAGTCGTCAACTACCTTGCGCGAGCGATTGTTGTCAACGCACAGGAAAACGATGGAATCTTCACCGATGATGAAATCGACGTTATCAGGTGTGAGATATTCGGCGATAGATGTGAACGAAACGCGATCGAACTGCAGTGTAAGACTTTCGACAGTTACCGCGGCCTTGTTTCCGTATCGCGTGAACAACTGGCGCTTTGCATTGCTTTCTTCGTACGAGTCTCCGTCAACAAGAGTGATGTTGACAGTAGCCGCTGGTTTGAGGTACTGACAATATCGAGCGATCTTTGGAGCAAGCGCGCTTCCGCCACCTCCAATACCAACGATCACAATGTTCAGTTTCTTCATTCCTACTCGTCTCCTTCCTGGCATCCTTTTTGATGCCTTGCGATTATTTCATCTAGTTCAACATCTGTCATGTATTCGAAAGTGCGTCCTTCTTCGTCAGTGCAAGGTTCAGTGTTGCTGTCACTGGTTTCTACTTCCGCTTGCTGTCCATGTTCCGCTTGCAGTTTGTCTGCTGAGAGACGGTACTTTCTTTTCCGTCTTGGTTGATGAGACGTGACTGTTGGTCTTGTCTCTTGATAAGTCTTCACGGCTGTCAGCCACTCTTCCGGGAATGGATAGTCCTCGACGTTCTTTCCTTCAGGGAAGTCGAACACGAGATTACTGATTGTTTGTTCTACTTTCTTCGTGGGCACTCTTATGCTCTTCATTGGTCTGTGTCTTATGAAGCTGGTGGTTTTCTGGCTGTGGATATAGCCACTCTTCGCACCATACACTTCTCCACCATCGAATTTTGGAAGCCACATGGTTACGAGATTAGCCATACTTGCTCTAAGTGACCAATCTCCTTTTCCAGAATCCTCATCAGCCTTCTCATCAGGTTCGTCGTCATCAACCCACTTTGTTTCGTATTCCTGAACAAGTTCGGTTTTTTCTTCGCGCCGAACTCCATCGATGTACTCTTGTGGGGCTTTGATGAAGCGGATGCCATTGACTACCAGACTCACACTCAATGTGGGTGTGTCTTTGTCAACGTGTCCCATGGTGATGTGTATTCCGTCGAAATGTTCTTCGTCACGATCATCGCCTCCACTGTGGAATGCTCCAAAGTCGCAGTGACTGTGGAATGTTCCAACTTTGAGCCTCCCATCTTTTCCACCAGCTAACCCATCCTCGTAATGGACACTGCTGTGCGTGACAGTCTGGTTTGGAACAACAGGAGACCAGCGTTTTTCCGTCGGATTGTAGAACAGAATGACATTGCATTCTGTTTTTTTGTCCTTGTAGATCGTTCGCATGAAGTGAAAGATCTGCATGAAAGTTTCGAACGGGATTTTGTCGACATTGAGCTCTGCCCATTGTGTGTAAATCGCGAGTCCGGAAATCGGCTCGCTGTATGGAATTGCGGCTTCGACTATGCCCATTCGCTTCAGCATAAACCTGCCGTTCTGCGCGATGATGATAACGACAGGAACATCCGGGATTATTTCTTTCCCAGTTTTCCAGATGACAATAGGAAAGCCCATCCTCAACTCCTTTCAATGATCTGACGGCCTTTCGATGTCCGTCGAATCATTCCTTTGCGCACCAACCATCGTTCGATCGTTCCTTCGACTTCTGAAACTTCCATGTCAAGCGTTTCGGCAATGGTTTTCAGACTACCACTTCCGCCGATCGCTTTGAGCGCTTCCATGTAGCGACGTTCTTCAGGCCTCAAGCCTTGTTCGTTGTAGCCGTTGAGTCGCAGAAGTTCTGAAACATGTTCGATTGTGATGGACGCGAGGTCTTTGGCAATTGACAGATCGTTCAGTTGGAGCAGGAACTCGTTGAGCGTTCGCGGATTGTCGCGACAGTGCTCGACAAGCTTTTTCACAGCCGATGGTTCGATCGTCAGACCAAGAATGGCCGCGGATCTTTGTCCGATCTTTTCCATTTCCTCTGCCGAGTAGAAGCCAAGTTCATACTTTGACCCGAACCGATTGCGGAAAGGCTCCAGCAACTTGGACGGATTCGTTGTCGCGCCAATAATAGTGACTGTTGGCGCTGGAACACTCGTCTTTGTTTGGTGACCTTTTCGTTTTTCAGTCAAAGGCAAGCGGCCGTCTTCCATCACGCTGTAAAGCGTTTCTTGAGCAGCCTTGCTCATGCCATGGATCTCGTCAATGAAAATGACTGAACCTTTTTCCCATCGCAGAACTTCCTGCGTGATGTCAACTGGAGTTCGTAACTGCGATCCAACAAGCAGACGCGCTTTTGCCTTTAGCTCATTTGCGATGACAAGCGCGAGAGTTGTTTTGCCAAGTCCACGCGGACCGCTCAAAAGAATGTGGCGAAGAGGAACGCCTTGCATGCGCGAAGCAGTGATCGCGTTTGACATGAGACCTTTGAAGTCTTTGTGACCGATGACATCATCGAAAGATCCAGGACGAAGATTCTTTCGCACGTCGCCGGTTGTCACTTCGACTGTTGCGATTGCGTCTTCTCTGATGCGAGTCGCGAGCGCTTTTCGAATTGCAAGCGGGAGTCCTGTTTCATGAAGGTCTTCTGCTTGGATTGATGCGGCAACCGCTTTGACACCAGCGCCTGCTTTGAGAATTTCTGCGGCAACACGGTCGCTCGCTGTTGTCGGATCTTGATCCCCAATTGATTGAAAGTAGGGGAAGATGATCTCTGACTTGAGACTTGAGAGAGACATGTTTTCCTCACATTTTATGGTGCTTCCCGCCTCCTTCTGGCTTAGAAGGCGCAGGACATGGTTTTTTACGTGTAAATGAGAAAGAAGTCAAGAGGAGGTTGCTCAACGTCCCCCTTTCCAAGGGGGACTACAGGGGGTTGCCGGCAAACCCCTCCTAACCTCCCCTTGGAAAGGGGAGGGATATACATAGTTTATGTCTGCGAACATAGGATTCAGACGATCTGGCAATTTTTTTTATGAATGTAAAAAAGGGAAATGGAGTGGGGGAACAAAAAAGTCGTGATCGCAGAGGATCACGACAGTGAAGAGATGTCGCAGTACCAAAGTTTGCCGTACTTGATTGTGCCGTACTAGCGACCGGCTCGCTTGACCGGCTTGACCAGCACGATGGGCTGACCAGTTGCCTTGAGCTTCTCGTGCTCGAGCTTGGCCTGGGCCCAGTACTGATCGTTCGCGTCGCCGAGAGCGGCATGGATCTGCTGGAGCCTCGGATCCTGTGCCTTGGGCTTGTCGGCGAGCACGTTCTGGACGTGCACCCACACCAGCTCGCGAACATCCATCGAAACGCCGGCCCAGCCCCTGTTGCACTTCGGGCAGAACTCAGCCTTTCCGATCAGGTGAACCTCGTGGATCGGGCAGATGCCGAGCGCGAGGTCGGGGAGTTCGCCAGCCTTGAAGAGCTCGACGAGCTTGTTGTCGATCGAGGTGGTCGAACCGACCTCGACTCCCTGCTTGATGAGCTGGAGAATGTCGAACGACCTTTCCTGGTCCACGCGAAGCGACTGGGCGTCCGCGAACACGATGAACGGCTTTCCGTCCGCACGATCGTTGAGCGCGTTGATGATGTCGCTGCGTCCGAGCGGCTGGTAGTTCTTGAGCAGGACGGTGTCGTTCAGGCTTTCCACGTTTCCGATGATGAACGCGAGATCCTCGAGCGAACCCGTCGCACCTCCGACCTGAACTTCCTGGGCGCCGGGCTTGGGTGCCTGCTTCTCGTTGCCTTCGCCACCGCGCCAGACCTTGCTGATCGCGCGCGCGATTGCCGGTGCAACACCAGCTGCCGTGACGTCCTCGTAGGACATCTCCTTGGCTGCCGCCGGGAGACCGCCACCGGCCTTTGCCAGAGCGCTGCAGACCTTGTCGATGTCGACCTTCGAACCTTCGTCCACAGAACCGTTGAACTCGGTCAGGAGCTTCCTGACCTCCTTGTCCCTGAACAGCATGCGAACCTTCCTTTCCCCCTCTCGCTCTCGCTATGGGGATCTGGAATTGAGGAACATGTCCGGCATTTCCGGACTTGCGACCCGAAATTACCAATAGGCGATTTTTTTGTCAACCCCCTAATTTTCCATCAATCTCTTGAATTCTTCCACCATTGGTACTTGCTCTGACTCGAGTTTATAGTGTTTTGCGATATAAACCGCTGTCCAATCAGCCAAAACAAGCGAAAAAAACATCTTTTCAAATTCTGTTTTGCCTTGAAGTTCAAGGATTTCAACTGGCAATCCGCGTTTACGATATAGTCGCTCAAGAATCGTCATGCGTTTTTGCACGCGCGAATGGTCATTCTTATCTTTCAAAAATACAAAGTGAAATTTGTTGCAAAGTGATTTTGTTGAAGGTTGAACATCAAACCCATTCATCTCATTGTGATTGAGTTCTGGCAGTACATTATAGAAAGCAGGAATTTTTCCTGTTTCGTTTAGTTTGATTTTCCAGTTATAAGCGATTGCGAAATTGCTTCGCGATGAATAGATTACTGGAATTTTGTTAGCGAGTTTTATTGCCAATGTCTGGCCGGCTTTTTCAAAATCATCAGGCTTGAGTGTTTTTGCAAGCCGAGCGCTTTCGCGTAATCCGCGTTCGTCTCCAACTATTTTCAAAAGCGCGCGCAAACTAAATCCAAGTGCACAGCGTGGTTGAATTCCTGTGTTTGGAAGTTGGATATATGGAAGATTATGTTTTTTTGCAAGCGCGATCAGTTTTCCACCAACTGCGATTACAACAACTGGAAGTTTTTTCTTTAACGCGATTTTGAGTCCGTCAATTGTTTCCTCTGTGTTTCCAGAATACGAACTGGCAATAACAAGGTCTTTTTTTGTGGCCTCTGGAGGAAGCCCATAATCTGAAACAATAGTCAGTGGAAGTTTTGGATTCCAAATCAAAGCAAGATCAGCCGCGAGATGCGATCCGCCCATTCCGATCACGTAGTAGTGATTGAATTTTTTGAGACGCTTCGCTTGCTCGATAACTGGCGTGTAGGAAAATTGTTTATGAAAGTTTTTGATTGATGTGCTCATCATATTTCTTCTATGTCATCCTGAACGAAGTGAAGGATCTCGAGTTTTCAGAGATTCTTCGCTTCGCTCAGAATGACAGCATTATTATTGTGAATTCTTAAGTAAGGATACCATAAACAAGTATTGTGGATAATGTTTCGCTGTTTATTGCGCAAGGTGCTAAAATATATAAAGATTTTTTAGCTTCCAGTTCTCAACTCCCATTCTCGACTTCCAACTACTATCTACTAACTACTAACTACTAATTTATGAAAGACGGAAAATGTGGCGTGCATTGCGTTGCTTGGTGGGTTCTTTGGGTGGGTGGCATCAACTGGGGACTGGTAGGACTTTTTGACTGGAATCTAATCGAAACCATCTTCGGTTCATGGGGTTGGCTTGTCAGACTAATTTATATCCTTGTCGGTTTGTCAGCACTCGTTTTCCTCTTCAACAAAAAGTGCAATAAGTGCAAAGCGTAAAACGCTTGACATAAGACGGCCCCAGTGGCCGTTTTATGATATAATTGTTGCGTATGCCCGGTAGGACAACAATGATCTGTCACCTGTTCTTCCGTGTTTTAATATAGATTGTACGACACCCTACGTAAGGAGTCGTAACAATGTCAGTTAAAGAAATACTAACAAATAATAAATATCATTGTTGTACTACCGGGTATGAAAGTTATTCTACTTACTGATGTAAAAACTGTTGGAAAAGAGGGCGCGGTTATTGAGGTGTCAGACGGACACGCGCGCAATTTTCTTTTTCCACAAAATCTTGCAATCGCCGCAACTGCTGAAGCTCTTCGAAAAATAAAAGAACGCGAAGAAGCCAAGAAAAAAGCAGCAGGCAAGGAACTTTCTGTTTCAGGAGACCTTGCTCAACAGTTGGATGGATATGAATTAATTATGGAGCAAAAAGTTAATGATAACGGAACATTTTATGGAGCAGTTACAGATCAACAGATTGTAAGCGCGCTTAAACATGAAGGATTTAAACAAATTGATAAGACCATGATCAAACTTGACCATCCAATCAAGGAACCAGGAGAATTTGTGGTAAAGATTTTGTTGCCTCATGGTTTTGAAGCAGAAGTAAAAGTCATTGCTGAAGGAAAATAAATAACGGAGCATATAGTCATCCCATTATGAAATAGGATTTATCCATCCTTGCCTGTGGCGGTCTGCTTGTCCTTCACAAGATAAAATCCTCAATGTATCTATGGATACATTTGCGGTTTTATCTTGCTGCAGGACTGCGCATCTCATCCACAGTCAAGTCGCCTAAAGTCCCATTTCATAATGGGATGACTATTGTCTCCGTTTTTACTTTTTATTATGTCGCACAAATATATCTTCGTTGTTGGCGGTGTCATGTCTGGTGTTGGAAAAGGAACAGTTACTGCCGCGCTTGGCCGTGTGCTAATAAGCAAAGGTTTCAAAGTGACTGCAATTAAAATTGATCCATACATCAATATTGACGCTGGCACAATGAATCCTGTTGAGCATGGTGAGGTTTTTGTGACTGTTGATGGAGACGAGACCGATCAAGACATCGGAAATTACGAGCGATTTTTGAACACGAACATTCTTTCGGTAAATTACATGACAACCGGTCGCGTGTATCAATCAGTGATTCAACGCGAGCGTAATTTGGAATATGGAGGAAAAACAGTTCAAGTTGTGCCACATGTGCCATACGAAGTTATTGATCGGATTGAACGCGCTGCACAACACGCGGATGCGGATTTTGTTTTGATCGAAGTTGGTGGAACAGTTGGAGAATACGAAAACATTTTGTTTTTGGAAGCCGCACGTTTAATGCGCATGAAGTACCCGGATCAAGTTCGAAGTATTTTGGTGAGCTATATGCCTGTTCCTGCCGCAGTTGGCGAAATGAAAACAAAGCCAACACAACAAGCAGTGCGTATGATGATGGGCGCTGGGCTTACACCGGATTTTGTTGTTGCACGTTCTGCAATAAACATTGATAAACCGCGTATTGAAAAATTGGCGATGTTTAGCAATGTTCATGCTGATCACGTGATCGGGTCACCTGACGTTGATTCAATTTATAAAGTCCCTCTTTTGTTTGATAAACAGAAGTTTGGAGAGAAAGTTTTATGGTCGTTTGGAGTTCAGTCAAAGAAAAAAGGAGGAATGCGAAAATGGAAACAAATGGTTGATACTATTGAACACACAAAAGGCGAGGTGAAGATTGGAGTTATTGGTAAGTACTTCAGTACAGGTGACTTTACTTTGTCAGACGCTTATCTTTCAGTCATCGAAGCGATTAAGCACGCGTCTTGGGCGCAAGGAAAAAAACCAAAACTGGTTTGGTTGAATTCGGAAGAGTATGAAAAATCTCCGGCTAAGTTAAAGGAACTTTTGCAAATGGATGGAGTTGTAATTCCCGGTGGATTTGGAACACGCGGAGTAGAAGGGAAGATACGTGCGATTCGTTTTTGTCGTGAGAAAAAAATTCCATATCTTGGATTGTGCTATGGAATGCAATGCGCTGTGATTGAATTCGCGCGAAATGTTGTTGGACTTAAAGGCGCGAACACAACAGAGATCAATGAGAAAACTCCGTATCCAGTGATTCATCTTTTGCCAGGACAAGAAGAACACGTGAAAGATAAAAGCTATGGCGGAACACTTCGACTTGGTTCATATGAATGCAAGTTGGTGGCTGGGACTGTTGCTCGAAAAGCATACGGCAAGGCGTTGATTGAAGAACGGCATCGACATCGTTACGAGTTTAATAATGAATACCGTCAGAGATTGGAAAAGGCAGGTTTGGTCGTTTCAGGAGTGAATCCTGATCAGGATTTGGTGGAGATTATTGAACTCAAAAACCATCCATTTTTTGTCGGCGTTCAATTTCATCCAGAATTTCAGTCTCGTCCATTAAATCCGCACCCTTTGTTTGTGAGTTTTATTAAGGCAGCGGTAAAGAAATAGTCAAGAGGGAAGGGCTAAGAGGGCCCATAGGTCCCAGAAGGCCGAGATGGAAAATTGTTTTTTTCACATTTTCAAACCTCTAGGCCATCTGGGCCGTCTAGGACCTCTTGGTCCTTTTTTAATTGACAAAACCGCGGTTTTGTGTTATGTTATGGGCGGATAGTTAGATATTCAACAAATTACAGGCCGACCATTGGCCAAGGAGAATTCGCATGAACGCGGTTCTGGAGACAGTTGTGCTTGCATTCGCTTCGGTTGGTCTATTTGCTCTTGGGCATTGGATCTTCCGTAGCGGATGGCAAACACTCTGGAAAGTGGTCGGTATCTTGTTTACTGTCTCGCTCTGGTGGGCCATGATCAATGGGCCACTGCAAGGACACTTCGGCGCCGATCACGGCGCGCTCACAGGCATCTTCGCTACGTTCGGAATTGTCATGGCAGTCACCATGGCGTTCCGGCGGTTTGCGCACGGCTGGCAACCGTGGGCCATAACAGGAGCGGCATTAGTTCTTCTGCTCCTGATGTGGTTCCCGCGGTTCGACGCCAATCAGGCGGCCTCAACCGCACAGTCTGTTTCTCCGCACATTCCTTTGCAAGGAGCCCGTCCGCAATCGCCGTCATCCGGCGGAACGAGTCGCAATCACTCTCTTGAGTGTTCGGCTCTGTCCCCGGAAGGGCGACAAGCGGTCGGTTGTCCTTGAGAGGCGATACCAGCGCCTCTGGTTCCTCCTTCCCGCGCCGGCCTACCTCTAAGGCCGGCGCACTTTAATTTATCAACATCCTTCCTTTCTCTCTTTTTAAAATAGTCTTAATGATCGTATCGATACTCTGTTCGCCGACATTCGGAGCCGATTTTCACATACTCTGATTCACAAGGAGCAGTTTGCACCATGTCGCAGGGAGCAACGGCGAGGAGTCCGTTGGCCCGAAGACATGGTGCAACTGCTCCGACACTTGTCTTCCTCAACGTCCACGGCGGCGGTCAAGAACAGAGAATCGGTAGGATCAGCGCCATCTTCTTCTTGACTATTTTTATCAATACATGTATCTTTTTGCCATTCATAAATTTCTTACTTCTAGCTTCTTACTTCTAGCTTTTAATCATATGGCACACAAAAAAGCTGGCGGATCTACTGATCTTGGCCGCGATTCACAAGGACAACGTCTTGGCGTTAAAATCGCCGATGGTGAAACTGCTAAAGCAGGTCAGATTATTGTTCGACAACGCGGTACAAAAATCCATCCAGGGACAAATGTCAGCAAAGGCAAGGACGATACACTTTATGCTGCAGTTTCCGGGATCGTTTCATTTACAAAAAAACAAGTACTAGATTTTCGAGGAGCATTAAAAAAGAGAACATTTGCAAGCGTGAAACAAAAATAGCTGTTAGCCATTAGCCGTTAGAAAAAAACGGCTTTTTTGTTTTACATTGTTAGCTAATAGCTAATGGCTAGTGGCTAAGGGCTACTTTTCGAAAAGGTGTTTTTTTGTTAGAATCAATTTATGGATTCATTTGAACAACAAATCGAAGAGGTATTGCGGCAGATTCGTCCGGCTTTGCAGTCTGATGGTGGCGGAATCGAATTTGTGAAGTTCGATCCTGAAACAGGAGTTGTTCACGTTCGCATGAAAGGCGCTTGCGTTGATTGTCCAATGTTGCAGATTACACTCAAAAGTGGAATCGAGTCGGCACTTAAAGAAGCAATACCAGAAATTAAAGAAGTCGTTGCAGTTGAATAAATAAACATGAATCATAGTGTGAAGTCTAGAACATATAAACACGCAAAACAATTTTTAAAATCGTTTTGCGAACTTCTAAAACAAAATAAATTTTCCCGTTGGACATCACTAATGTCAGTTTTGTTATTTGCAGTCACTCTTGCTTTACCGATTTGGAGAATTGTGCCAATTGCTTCACAGCAACCTTACATCCCGCTTCATTATAATGTTTATTTTGGAGTTGATAGGTTTGGCCCTTGGTACGCGATTTTTGTTTTGCCAGTTCTTGGTTTTATTTTTTTGATTATAAACATTGCGCTCCAAGTTCACTTTGTGTCTCGTGAAAAAATTCTCACAAGATTTTTTGCAGTTAGCACCGTTATTCTTGAGTTGATTTTTCTGATCGCGATGCTACTTATTATCCTCCTAAATATATGACCCTAGAGTCCTTTGAAATCGTTCGTGTTTTACTTCTGTCATCTCTTGCGTTCGTTGTCGCATTTATTTGGGCGCCAGCGTTAACACGCGTTCTAAACAAATGGAAAGTCGCGAAAGCAATTCGTCCGGCCGTTGATGCTCCTGTGTTTGCGAAACTTCATGCGAAAAAACAGGGAACACCAACAATGGGTGGAATCTTGATTTGGGTGACGGTTTTGTTTCTTGCTGTTTTTTTATCAGCCGTTGTTCCATATCTACCTGTTGATTCAATGTTTGCTCGACTAAACTTTTTGTCACGTTCCCAAACTCTTCTTCCGCTTGGCGCGCTTGTCGCTTCAGCGATCGTTGGATTTGTTGATGACTATTTTAACGCTCGTGGTATTGGTCCAAAAGGCGGTGGTTTGCGCATGCGTCATCGTTTATTAATTTATACAGCGATTGCTGTGATTGGCGCGTGGTGGTTTAGTTACAAACTTGATTGGGATTTATTGCACGTTCCATTTTTTGGAGATTTTAACATCGGGCTTTGGTACATCCCGTTTTTTATTTTTATAATTGTTGCGACTTCTTTTTCAGTAAATGAAACAGATGGGCTTGATGGTTTGGCCGGAGGAACTTTACTTACATCTTTTGGAGCGTACGCGATCATTTCGTTTGCGCAAGGTAAGTATGATCTTGCTGTTTTTTGTGGAGTGATTCTTGGCGCGTTGCTTGCGTTTTTGTGGTTCAACATTCATCCAGCAAAATTTTTCATGGGTGACACTGGAGCAATGTCGCTTGGAGTTACGCTTGGAATTGTTGCGATGCTAACGAACGCCGCGCTTCTTCTTCCCGTGATTGGATTTGTTTTTTTAATTGAATCATTGTCAGTTCTCGTTCAAGTTAGTTGGCGGAAAATATTCAAAAAGAAACTCTTTCAATCTTCGCCTTTTCATCATCATCTGGAAGCTGTTGGTTGGCCTGAACCGCAAATTGTTATGCGGCTTTGGGTTGTATCAATGGTTACTGCGGCGATTGGAGTTTCATTGGCGCTTTTGGACGCGTTATTATAAATCATGCGCTCTACAACTAGTTCAATCGATTATGTTCTTTTTGGAATCGTTTCGGCGATTATTGTTTTTGGTTTAATAATGTTGTTGTCAGCATCAGCACCAAGCGGATACGAGCAGTTCGGTGACAGTTATTATTTTATAAAACACCAAATTATTTTCGGTTTGATTCCAGGCATTGCCGCAATGTTTTTATTTGCACGAATCAATTACTCTTTTTGGCAAAAGCACGCGTGGAATTTATTGATTTTATCAATCATTTTACTCGTGCTTGTTTTTATTCCTGGAATTTCGGCTGGAATCGGAACTGCGCACAGTTGGATTTCTGTTGGCGGATATTTTTCCGTTCAGCCATCTGAAATCGTCAAACTGACTTTTTTATTTTATTTGGCCGCTTGGCTTGGACAGCGAGACGAACGTGGTGTACGCGACATGCATTCCGGTTTTTTGCCGTTTGTCGGTGTGCTCGGAACGATCATGATTCTTATGCTTTTACAGCCGGACGTTGGAACTTTAGCTGTTATCACAGCAATGGCATTGGTTGTATATTTTATAGCCGGCGCTCCGATTGTTTATGTTGTTGGATTGATATCGGCGGGAGTTGCTGGTTTGGCAATTATGATTAAAGCCGCTCCATATCGCGCCGCGCGTTTTACAACTTTTTTGAATCCAGAACTTGATCCGCAGGGAATTGGTTATCATATTAACCAAGCGCTTCTCGCGATTGGATCTGGTGGATTTTTTGGACTTGGATATGGACACTCGCGACAAAAATTTCAATACCTTCCTGAAGTTTCTGCTGATTCCATTTTTGCAATCATTGGAGAGGAACTCGGTTTTGTTGTGTCGCTTTTGGTCATCGGGTTGTTTCTTGTTTTATTTTGGCGTTTATTGCACATTGCATCACATGCGCCTGACAAGTTTTCGAAATACATCGTGATTGGTGTTGCTTCATGGATCACGATTCAGGCGTTTGTGAACATTGGCTCAATGGTCGCGCTTTTGCCAATGACAGGAGTGCCACTGCCGTTTATTAGTTACGGTGGTACATCATTGGCAGTTTCTATGGCCGCGATCGGAGTGGTGTTGAATATAAGTAGATTTTGGAAGTAGCTTTTAGCCTTTAGCCATTAGCTTTTAGGAAAGGCAAACACATTTTTTGTTCTAACGGCTAATAGCTAACGGCTAGAGGCTTAAATTATGAAAATTCTTCTCACAGGAGGTGGAACACTTGGATCAGTCACGCCACTTTTGGCTATCGTTGAAGCATGGCGCAAGCGTGATGCAACTGTTGAATTTGTTTGGATCGGAACTCAAAACGGTCCAGAGCGCAAACTTGTTGAAGAAGAATACGCGATTCGTTTTTTTCAAATTCCTGTTGCGCGGTTTCCAAGATATGTTTCGATCGAGTGGTTGTATCTGCCGATTCAGTTTTTGCGAGCTATACTTACGAGCACAAATGTCATACTTAAAGAAAAACCAAATATCGTGATTGGCGCTGGAGGGTTTACTCAAGTTCCGGTGATTTTCGCGGCTTGGATGATGCGAGTGAAATCAATTGTGCTTCAAACAGATGTTCAAATTCTTCTGTCAACAAAAATTGTTTTGCCGTTTGTTTCACGCGTGATCGCGGCTTGGGAGCAAACCGTTTCTTTTTTGCCAAAAAATAGAACGATCGTTCTTGGAGTTCCTGTTCGTGAGTCTTTGTTGCACGGTTCAAAAGAAAAAGCGATCGCGAGATTTGGTTTGGATAGAAACAAGCAAACGGTTTTGGTTTTTGGTGGAGGAACAGGCGCAACATGGTTGAATGAACAAATTTTTGAAATCGCTCCGCAACTTTGTCAGAAAGCAAATGTTTTACATTTAACAGGTTCTGGCAAAAGTAGCGGGTTTGCGTCAGTTCCAGGTTATGTTGTTGTTGAATCGCTTGGAAAAGAAATGGCAGATGCGTATGCTGTTGCTGATCTTGTTGTTGCGCGGGCTGGAATGGGAACAATCGCAGAACTATCTGCTTTACATAAACCAGCCATTCTCATACCACTTCCAAATTCTCCTCAAGAAGATAACGTAAACGCATTGCGAGATTCTACTCGTGTTTTAGTTCAAGAAGAAACAACATCTGAAGTTTTATTTAATGAAGTTAATAATTTGCTTAGTGATTCAAAAGTTCGCGAACAATATACTTCAAAGATTGCGTCGATTTTACGAACAGATATTTCCGATCAAATTATTAATTTGACTTCTAGTAAATAAAAAACACCCCGCTCCTTTAGGAAAAGGTGCGGGGTGTTTTTCTATTCTTCTGGTTCAAGTGTTGGTCCATCTTGAGTTTCGTCTGTTGGAGCTGCTTCTTCACAATCCGGACATGTCTCTTTTGTGTCATCACCTGTGCTTACTCCACAGGCTGTGCAAATTCCTGTCCCGTCCATAGAAATTAATTTATTTTGATTAGTAGTGGCATGTTACAAGATGAACAAAAGTTGGGCAAGAGGAAGGAGAAAATAAAAAAAGAGTCTTGCACTAATTTGCAAGACCCAGTCTAGCCCTTGATACGAGGCGTCCAGTCTTGAGGAATACTTGATCGCTGTTGAGACGCGATCATTTCAAGACACGGGTTATCTGGAGCAAGCATTGTCAATTTTGCTCCGTTCATCCTCCCGTCTTCATAGACTCTAATGACGGTTGCGTGTTCGAAATTCCTGTCGGTTGTAACAGTGTACTGCATGAAGTGTGGTCTCCACGAAACACAACCTCCCTCAATGGAGAACAAGCGGCACTCGGCTTCAACGCGGTATAGGCATCCGCGGATATCCTCTGGCGGATTGTCAGGATAGAGCCGTCCAACAGGACCGAAGCGTCCGACCATTGTTACATACCGTTCCCAGTGTTTATAATTGGGATGGTCTATTTCAAGGTCGGTCGATGTCTTTGGCTGTGGAAATTGCTCGATTGGCTTTGTCGCCCTCATGTTCATCTGAAAGATTTTGACTCCGTCACCGTAGTGTAACCGGAGTTCTGCTCGCAGAAGTTCTTCTGCAAGACAGAGTGAGAAAGAACGCTCTGACCTAACTTTTCCGAACATTAGAACCTCCTATCACAGGAGCACTTGGGACCATCCCAAAGCGGCTATCATCTCGACAGCGATTTAGTAAGAAGAATTTTCCGACCAAATCGTTGCCGAGAAAGTGATGTAAAAATATACAACGTTGAAGCAGTTATGTCAATGATTTAACATAAAAATCCCATAGACATGGGATTTTTATGTTGGTGCGCTGGGTGGGGATCGAACCCACGGCCACGAGCTTAAAAGGCTCTTGCTCTACCGCTGAGCTACCAGCGCATAAGACATTCAAAATAAGCGACGAAAATATATCAAGAATTTTATTGCTTGGCAAGTAACTAGGATTTTGTCCAAACAAAAACATCACATTTATGCTAAACTATTTCTATGTCTACACAGGTTCTTTGGCATTCGCAAACATTTCAGGAAGTTATTCATGATCTTCGTTCTTCGCGTCATGGGCTTTCAAAAAAAGATGTTTTGAAGCGGCGCGCGAAACACGGATGGAATGAACTTCCAAAAGATAAACCACTGTCAATGGTTAATCTTTTGTTACATCAAGTTTTGAGTCCGCTTATTTTTGTTTTGCTTGTCGCATCTATCGCGAGCGCTTTTTTGCGTGAATGGGTTGATGCTGGTGTGATCTTTGCCGCGATTTTTATCAATACGATTATTGGTTTTGTTCAAGAATTAAAAGCTGATCGCACACTTACACATTTACAGTCATTGGTTCAGCCGCGCGCTCTTGTTTTGCGCGATGGAAAAGAAATGGAAATACAAGCGCGCGAACTTGTTCCGGGTGATGTTTTGCTTTTGCACTTAGGAGATCAGGTAACAGCTGATGCTAGAATAATCGAAAATTTTGATTTGCAAATTAACGAAGCGGCTTTAACAGGTGAGTCTCTTCCTATTAACAAACGAATTGAAAAGTTGAATGACGGAACTGTTCTTGCAGAACGTACAAACATGGTTTACGCAGGCACAATGGTTGTGGGTGGTCATGGAATAGCGATCGTTGTTGCAACAGGTTTTGAAACAGAAATCGGGAAAATTGCCGTTCTTCTTTCAAAAACAATAGAAACAAAAACGCCATTGCAAATTCAACTCGCTCGTTTGGCACAATGGATTTTTTGGTTAGTGCTTGGAATCGTTGTTGCATTATTTGTTCTTGGTTTATTTACAGGTCGTGGTGTGTTTGAAATGTTTGAGATCAGCGTAGCGCTTGCTGTTGCGGCTATTCCTGAAGGTCTCGTTGTTTCAGTTACTGTAGTTCTAGCGATTGGAATGCAGAAAATTTTACGTCGCGGTTCGCTCGTTCGCCGTTTGGTTGCGGCAGAGACACTTGGAAGTGTTTCTGTAATTTGTTCTGACAAAACAGGAACAATCACAGAGGGGAATATGCGAGTTGTTTCAGTTGTAACAAGCGAAGGAACTGTTGACGCGTTTGCTTTGCGCGGACAAACACATCGAGGCGTGATGAAACATTTGCTTGAAATTATTGTTTTGTGCAATGACGCAAAAATGGCGGATGGCAAAGATGGTGAAATAATAAAAGGCAGTGCAACTGAAAGTTCACTTTTGCAATTTGCAGAAGATGTCGGTATTGATTCAAATAAACTTCAAAAAGATTTTCCACGTTTGGCTGACATACCGTTTGATTCTGCGCGAAAATATATGGTCGTCGAGAATGTATCTGACGGAGCGTTTCGGCTTTCTCTAAAAGGGGCACCAGCAAACGTTATGGCTTTTTGTGATCTACCGCGTGAAGATCGTACTAAATGGGAAAAACAAGTTGATGAACTTGCAAAACAAGGATTGCGTTTGATCGCTGTTGCTTCAAAAATAATTCGCCAAAAACGTGAACATCTCACAATAGATGATTTGTCTGGTTTTGAATTTTTGGGTTTGATCGCGCTTCAAGATCCTTTACGCGCTGATGCTCGCGAGCAAATCGCCGCTGCTGCTCGAGCTGGAATTAGAACTATTCTTGTGACAGGCGATCATCCTCTCACTGCGCGCACAATTGCAAAACAAGCTGGCTTGCCATGTGAATCAGAAAATATTGTTGTTGGTTCAGAACTTGATAAATGGAGTGATGAAGAATTAAAACGTCGCGTCACTCGTATTCGAATTTACGCTCGTGTTGAACCGCGTCACAAAATTCGAATCGTGAATGCGTGGAAAGAGCGTGGAGAAGTTGTTGCAATGACAGGTGATGGCGTGAACGATGCGCCAGCTCTTAAAGCGGCTGACATTGGAATTGCGCTTGGCTCTGGAACCGACGTTGCAAAGAGTGCTTCTGATCTTGTGCTTTTGGATAATAATCTTGGAACCATCACGTCTGCGATCAGAGAAGGTCGTGTTTTATTTGACAACATCAGAAAGACAGTTGTTTATCTCATGTCTGACAGTTTTACAGAAATTATTCTTATTGCAGGATCATTGTTGCTTGGTCTGCCGGTTCCAATTCTTCCAGCTCAAATTTTGTGGATCAATTTAGTTGCTGATAGTTTTCCAAATGTTGGTTTAACACTTGAGCCAGGGGAACGTGATGTTATGTCTTTGCCGCCACGTCCTCGAAATGAACCGGTTTTGAATCGCGATATGATGACAATAATTTTTACAATCGGGATTATTACAGATATTCTTCTTTTCATTTTGTATCTTTGGATGTGGCAAACCAGAGGAGATCTGTCAGAGATTCGATCGGTCATGTTTGCCGCAGTTGGGATTGATTCTTTGATATACGTCTTCGCTGTAAAAAGTCTTCGCCAGACTATTTTCCGAATAAATCCATTTTCAAATCCGTGGTTAATTCTTGGTGTGTTGATCGGATTTGGGCTCATGCTTCTTGCTCTGCTTCATCCATTTTTTCAAATGTTGTTTGAGGTTTCGCCACTTAGCTTGTCCGATTGGCTTTTGTTGCTTATGATAGCCTTGCTGAAGTTGGTTGCGATTGAAGTTGCAAAGGAGTTAATAAGGTTTAAAAAAAGACATGTTGGTTTACACTCAATATGAAACGTCCATCAATTTTTACAAAAGTTAGATCCTCACATTTTGCGCGCGAACAATTGCGTCGTGAAGTGATGGCCGCGTCTAATGAAGCATTGAGTCGAAGCAAGCGTGCGATTTTCGCGCTTCATCGAGATGATCGCAAAGCGGCGCAAGAGTTGCTGAATGGCGCTGATGCTTTGTTTGCCAAAACAGAACGTTTGTTTAAGCGCGTAGAAAGTTTGCGTTTTGAAGGTTCATATAGAGCGGCACTTGAAGAGTATGCGGAAGCGCTTTTGTTTGAGCAATATATTTTGACAGGAAAAATTGGAGCGATTCATGCGCGAGCAATGGATCCACTTGTTTATCTTTCAGGACTTTCAGACACAACCGGAGAAATCGTGCGTTATACAATGAGGAACATAACACATGGAAAAACAGATCGAGTTGTTCATGCCAGAGATACTGTTGAGATGATAATTGAATTTATGCTTGACTTGGACGCGACAGGATATTTGCGCACAAAATTTGATCAAGCAAAAGGTAATCTAAAACGTTTGGATGAAATGCTTTATGACCTTTCCATCAGGAAATCCGTGGATGTTTGAGAGAAATGAAATTGATTTGCTTGAGGAAGATCTTGACGAAATATATCAACAACACGAGCCATCGATTCGTGAGCCAATTTTAAAAATGGAAGGACGTGTGCTTCAGGAACAGTTGGAAACTGAAGCTGAATATGAAGCTGATTTGGCTTTGAAAATTGGTCCAGAGCATCTTCTCCGCGAGGTTTCAGGAGATTCAGAAACAAAGTTTTTTGAAAAAGAGTCTTTGAAAGATATTCTACAGGCTCATGCTTCTCGCGATCCACTTTATGAACGAGTTTATATTTGGGCAAAACATGTAGCTGATTGTGCTTATGATCGTTATGAACACGACAAGGCTCATCGTGAAGATGCGTTTCGAGCTTACGTGAATGTAAAAATGATTCCAATCAAACTTGCGTGTGTGCGATCTGAATTTTCACAGCGCGATTCTGTTTCAGGACAAATTGCAAAAAAAGAACAACGTTTGTGTTTAATATATTTCACTCGAACACTTCAGGCTTTGCAGAATCTTGCGTTTTCTGAAGATGAAGAAGTAATAATTCTTTTTCAGGAAGGGGAGACTCTTCAAAACAAAGTTCGGAATGAACGTTTATAGACTCACTCTGTATGAATCGTCCTCGTGTTACTGCAATCGTTCCCGCATACAATGAAGAACAAACAATCGAAAGCGTGATTCGTCCACTCGTTGCTTCACCAATTGTTGATGAAGTTTTTGTAATCTCGGATGGATCAACTGACAGAACAAAAGAAGTTGCTGAAAAAGCTGGCGCGCGTGTTTCTGAAATACCACGAAAGGGAAAAGGTGGAGCAATGATGTTCGCGGTTTCAAATACTGTCTCTCCGATTATTGCTTTTTTTGATGCCGATCTTATTGGACTTACAGAAGAACATATTGAAACGCTTTTGCTTCCAGTTATAAACAGTGGACGAATGATGAATATTGGGATTCGTGATCGCGGTATTTTTTGGACAGCGATTTCGCGTCATCTTCCGCTTATTTCTGGGGAGCGTGCAATGGATCGTCGAGTTTTTGAAAGTGTTCCACCTGAATTTATGCAAGGATTTATGGTTGAAAGCGCGTTGAATTATTTTTGTAAGTTGCACAAATGGCGTTTTGGATCAGTGGTGATGCACGGACTAACTTTTCGTCGAAAATATCAAAAAGTCCCAATACTGCTCGCTGTGGTACAATATATAAGTATGTTTTGGCAGGTCGGTGTTGCAATGCTGACAGTAAGGTTGGCGAGGTGGTTTGGGAGAATTTGAGGATTGTCGTTACGAATAGCGAATATGGCTACAAATCTACGAATCAACGAATAAAATTGATATGAATAACGAATTTTTAACAAATCTGTGCTTTTTCCATTCGTAAATTCGTAGCTCAATTCGTTATTCGTAACAAACACTATGTCCCTCGACTTATCCTCCATTTCAAACTTTCAAGACGCAATGGTTACGGTGATGGGTTTAGGTCGTTTCAAACAAGGAAGCGGAGTCGGAGCCGCGAAATGGCTCATGCGTCATGGAGCGCAAATTGTTATTACTGATCTTAAAACCGAAGCTGAACTCAAAGAGTCTGTTGAAGAAATTACAAAGTGGTACAGTCAATACAAAAAAGAATATAAAGATCGTCCAATTTATTCTCCGATTTTTGTTTTGGGCGAACATCACGAAGATGATTTCACAAATGTTGATTTGGTTGTGCAAAATCCGGGTGTTGCTCGCGAGTCAGAGTTTGTTCAACTTGCAAAACAAAATAACATTCATGTCGAAAGCGACATCTCGCTTTTTTTTCGTTATTGTCCGTTTCCAATTTATAGCGTAACAGGCACGCGAGGAAAATCTACAACAACAGCTCTGCTTGGTGAGATGTTGAGAACAATTCATCCAAAAACAGTTGTTGCTGGAAACATAACTCGCTCGCCTCTTGAAGATCTTGATTGGTTACTTGAAGAAAAAGCGCCTGTTCCAATTATTTTGGAATTATCATCGTGGCTTTTGGAAAGTATTGAAGGGCTCGGGATTGGTCCACAGATCGCTGTTTTAACAAACGCGTATCAAGATCATTTGGATCGTTACGATTCATTTGAACATTATCTTTCAGCAAAGGAACTAATTTTCAAAGAACAAAAACCAGATCAAATCGCGATTCTTAATGCTGATCAGGAACTTATGAATGGAATTGCGTCTCGTGTTCCCTCGAAACGCGTTTATTGGTTTTCTTCAAAGAAATTGATTTCTGAAAAGATTGGTGTGTTTCGAGAAGGCGATTCTTTGATTAGAAAATTAGATGGACAGCAAGTTGAGTTCGCGCACGTGCATGATATTAAAATTCTTGGAGATCATAATGTGATGAACGCACTTAGCGCTTCTTTGGCCGCGCACTTTGCTGGTGTGTCAGATGAAAACATCCACCAAACACTCAAAACGTTTGCCGGACTTCCAGGACGACAACAGATAATCGCGGAGATTGAAGGAGTGATATACGTCAATGATACAACTGCGACTTCGCCTGACGGAACAATCGCGGCGCTTCATCGTTTTGGAAACGGAGGAAATATAATTTTGATTGCAGGTGGTGCGTCAAAAGGTTTGACAATGAACGAACTCGCAAAAGAAATTCGTGAGCAATGTAAGCAAGTTGTTTTGTTTGAAGGAACAGCGCTTGAGCAATTTGCGCAAACAATTGGAGATGGAATTCCAATGACAAAAGTAAAATCGATGCAAATGGCGATAGATTCTGCTCGAAGTGATGCAAAACTCGGCGATGTAATTTTGCTTTCACCTGGAACAGCAAGTTTCGGTATTTTCAAAAACGAGTTTGATCGCGGCGATCAGTTTAATGCAGTAGTTGAAAAGTTGAAAAATAGACCCAACTCGAATAACATATAAAAATATGAACGAAGACAAAATTATAATGAAACTCATTGAACATGACGAACGGTTTGAAAGAATCGAAGATGGATTGCAAGGTATGGTTACAAAGAAAGAATTCACAACTGCTTTTGAAGAGATGATGACTATATTGAAACGCCTTGATGAAGAGCGTCCTTTTACGTATGCATGGATTCGACGTGTTGAAGATGAAGTAAATACGATGAAAGAGGTTTCAGAACGTCACGAACGAGAACTTACACGAGTTAAACAAGAACTTCACATAATTTAGCATACGGAAGTTTGCAAGTTTTACGTATGCTCAAAACGTTGATCAGATCATTAGTTCCAAAATGTGTCATCAAAGCATATCATTTTTTGTTTGCGCATGTCGCTACTTTTGTTTACAGACATCCGTCAAAACAATTAACAGTGATTGGCGTGACTGGAACAAATGGAAAATCAACGACTGTTCAATTTATCGGTCGGATTTTGGAACATACTGGAGAACGTGTTGGCTGGACAACAACTGTTGGATTTAAGATTGCGTGGCGTGAATGGACAAATGATAAAAAGATGACAATGCTCGGACGTTTTCAAACTCAAAAAATGTTGCGAAGAATGGTTCGTGTTGGATGTCGTTACGCTGTGATTGAAACTTCTTCACAAGGCATTGCTCAATATCGTCATATTGGAATTCGATATGATGTTGCCGTATTTACAAATTTAACTCCTGAACATCTTGAATCGCACGGAGGGTTTGAAGCTTACAAACAAGCAAAAGGAAAATTGTTTGAAAATGTTGAGCGAGCGAAAGTTGTAAATCTCATGGATGAGCATGCGGGATATTTTTTATCTTTTCAATCCGGAGAACCTTGGGGATTTGGATATGAAGAGGAAAGGGAGGAAAGGGGCGAGTGGGAAATGGAAGAAGGAAAGAAAAAGCCAGTGAGAACTATTTGGGCAGAACATGTGCAGTTTGAAAAAACTGGAACAAAGTTTGAAATCCACAGTGTGAAATTTAATTTCAAACCAATCGGTCGATTCTATTTTGAAAATGTTCTCGCGGCAATAACAACATGCCGAGTGCTCGGCCTTTCACTTGAACAGATTCGTGATGCTGTTGAACGCCTTGAACCAATTCCTGGACGTCTCGAAGTTGTTGATGAAGGTCAACCATTTTCTGTGATTGTTGATTATGCGCCTGAACCAGCTTCTCTTTCAGCAATCTATGAGGCTTTGAAACTTATTGGTTATAATAGACTTATTCATGTTCTTGGTTCGACTGGTGGTGGAAGAGATATTGCGCGAAGAGCAATTTTAGGACAGATGTCTGCCACAAACGCGGACATCATGATTGTTACTAACGAGGATCCTTATGAAGATGAACCAATGGAAATAATCAACAACATTGCCGATGCCGCAGTTAAAGCTGGCAAACAAGATAATGTAAATTTATTTCGTATTCTTGATCGCCAAGAAGCAATAAACAAAGCGATCGCGATCGCACAACCTGGAGATTTGGTTTTGTTAACAGGAAAAGGTAATGAGCCTGTTATGGCTGTTGCTGGAGGGAAAAAAATTCCTTGGGACGATCGTGTTGCCGCACGACAAGCATTGCATAAATTATGAAATCTCGCGCGTTTGAATTAAAACCACACGAAGAAATTCTCGAAACAGTTCGAATATCACTTGTTCCGAGCTCGCCGCGTTTTCTTTTGTTTATTTTTTGGATTCTTGTGCCGTTCTTTTTTCTGTTTCCATTATTTCGCGAAGGCGTCGGAGGAGTTGCGGTTTTTCTTGGACTATTGATTTCTGGAATTGTTTTATTTTTACGCGAATATGCACGTTGGTTCGGAACTCAACTTATTATCACAGACAAACGGATTATAGATATTGATCGCCGCGGTTTTTTTGATCGTGTTGTGACAGAAGCAACATATCGTCAGATAGACGAGGCGAGTTATAGAGTTAAAGGATTTTTCGCAACGGTTTTTCGTTATGGCACGATTCGACTTTTGTTAAACGGGTCAAGCGCGGACATCGAGTTTGCGCGTGTGTTTCGTCCTTCGCGAGTTCATAATTTAATCAACGATCTTAGGGAAGAGCATAACGCAATCGCTTCAAATGACGTCATATAGACAATCATTTATTTCAAGACTTATTCGGTGGCGCTTTTTAGTTGTCGTCAATGTTGTGATAATTGTTTTTCTTGGATTAACTTTTGGAAGGGAATTTTTTCGTTCTCGCGAAATACAGTCTGAAATAAGTAAATTACAATCTCAAGCTGACACACTTGCGTCGCGCAACATTGCACTAAGTGAACTGCAAACGGCAATTCAAACAGAATCGTTTATAGAACGCGAAGCACGATTGAAGTTGGGGATGAAAAAACCCGGAGAGGAAGTTGTGGTGATTCAGGAGGGGAATGGCGAAGAGAGCCAAGATGGCCAAGAGGATAAAACAGATCCGTTGAATTTGGTTCTTGATGATCAATCTGAACCAACGCGAATTGCGAATTCAACAAAATGGTGGTATTACTTCTTTGATAAAAAAACATTTGATGGGATAAGTAAATATAAGTAGTAAAGTAGCAAAGTAGTAAAGGGAAAATATATGAAAGTAGACAAATCAGAAGTTGAGTCTGAAGAACAAGTTTTATCCACACAACCACCAAAAACAAAATTGCTACGGCCTTTTTTTGTTTTGTTTTCCATTCTTGGTTTCCTGGTTATTTTAACTGTTTTTGTTTATCGCCTTCCAATGATAAATCCGTTTGTAAAATCTGTTGCATCAATAATTCCATATCCTGCTGCCATGGTTGATGGATCAATCATTACGATGAGAACATATATTCTTGAACATGAGGCACTGACGCAATATCTCAAGACCACTGGTTATGATGAAATGCCGTCTGATGATGTGTTGCAACAAACCATTTTGGATGCGCTTATAAATAAAACAGTAATTCGAAAACTTGCTGTACAAAACGGAGTAAAAATTGATCAAGATTTGGTTGATCAGTATTATCAAGATGTTGTTGATGGTCAAACAAGCGAAGATGTTTTTTCAAAAGAACTTGCTGACACATTTAGTTGGAGTAAAAATGATTTCAAAAAAAGAATTGTCGAATCAATCGTGCTTGCTTTGCAGATGAGTGATTTTGTTTCAAGGGATGAAACACTGCAGGCTCCAGCGCGTGAAAAAGTTGAACAGGTCTATGATCGTCTGAAAGCTGGAGAAGATTTTATTACAGTGGCAAATGAAATAAATACGCAATACACATCTTCGTTTGAAAGTGATCTTGGATATCAAAACGTTTCTGACTTGCCTGAAGATTGGAAAGTTGTTAAGGACATTCAGGTTGGTGGTTTATCAGAAATTATTGAGCTTGAGCGAGGTTACGTAATTGCCACAGTGACAGACCGAATCGAGGCCGCGGAGGATTCACAAATTCACTTGATGGCTGTGATGATTCCAAAAACAACACTCGAAGATTTGGTTACGGAGTATTTGGCAGAAACAAAGGTTAGATATTTTGTGAAATAAAAAACCTGTCTGATGACAGGCAAGAGACGACTTAACAGTGAGTAGGGAACAACTCACAGAGTTTGTATTTGAAGACGTGCGGCACCGTTCAATGTTAGGTTGAAGCGTACGTATTCTCTTGGCAGATCGGATTTGCTATTGACGTCGCGCACAGTGATAATTCCATCGAAAGATGGATTTCGTTCTGCTCCGTAAGGATCGCCTCGCCAAATTCCAACAAGATATGTACCGGCTTTGCATCCAGCTTGAAAGAGCATTTCACGCAGGTTTTTTCGGTCCCTACGTTCCTCATCTTTTTCCAGATTTGTTCCGCGGAAAAACCGCACACTACTCCAGTCTCCTTCCAGTTGGTACTTGGATGACATCTCACCAGCAAGTCGCCAAGTGCGAAATGCTTCAGGGATCAGCGGAATTATCCTGATCGCTTCTTTGATGAATTTGACCGTAGCCACGATTAAACTGACGGCCAGTACTACAAGGAGAAGCGAGATGATACCCATAAGAAACCATGATACGACTTGCATTTCTTTCTCCTCAAGGCTTGACATTTAGCCCAAATTATTGTACGTTTAATTAGAACTTTGGGCAAGAAAGGCGTGAAATTCACAGCCTAAAGCCCATTTGTTCCGACAAAAGGAGAGGGAAATGTACAAGCTCCTGGTGCTTATCTGCGTTCTGTTCTCCGCCTATGTCGCGAACATCAGTCAGGTTTTTGCCGATGATCAGCAGTTTCCGAGCCTCAATGAGGCATGGAGCGTGGTTCCGAAGGAAGTGCAGGTTAGGTGGGCTCCGCTCGCTGAACAAGCAATGGGAACTATCGGTGTCGAGGATTCGCTCGAGCAACTTCGTAGGAGCGCAAGGAGTGTTGCTCATTCAACGTGCCAAAAAACGTGTGACATGGTGAGGATCGACAAAGTGAGTTTCGATTTTCTCAACTTACAAGCAATGAAGATTTTCACGTTGCGTGATTTCACATACCGCTTCATTGCAATGGCGATCAAGAACGGTCGGCAATGGAGAGAGGTAGAAGCAGGTACCTATCAGATGGCTGTTGTGGCCGTCAAGGAGAGTGTCGAGTTCTGGAAGTCTATTGACTTGTGTCGTTCTGTAGGTTGTGTTAGAGACTTTAAGTAATCTTCTGATGGCTTAACTTTCAGACTCGTTTCTGAAAATAGGCCATTTTTTTGTTTATAAAAAAACACTCATTTTTCATGAATGTTTTTTGTGGAGCCGAAGGCGGGAATCGAACCCGCGACCTTTACTTTACGAAAGTACTGCTCTGCCAGCTGAGCTACTTCGGCACAATATTTTTTTTGGAGCGGGATACGGGAATCGGACCCGCGTCTCTAGCTTGGGAAGCTAGCATACTGCCACTGTACTAATCCCGCGCTTAATTCCGACTCTTGTTCTCGATCGTACGGCAGGGTATCATAATGATGTAGCTTCTTCAACTTCCTTCGATTTCAGATCTTCACGATTGAAACCGATGCACCGATTTATTTTTTATTCGTTGATTCGTAGCAAGATTCGTTATTCGTAACACTTCAACATGATTCTTTTTAAAAACGTTTCAAAAATTTATCCACCGAATATTGTTGGAATTGAAGGAATAAGTTTGAATATCAAACCAGGCGAATTTGTTTCTATTGTCGGACAAAGTGGAACAGGCAAGTCAACGCTTGCTAAACTTTTGTTTGCAGAGGAGCGTCCAACGCGAGGGAAAATCGAAATCGGTGGTTGGGATATTACAAATATCAAAGATCACGAAATTCCAATGCTTCGTCGACAAATTGGAGTCGTGTTTCAGGATTATAAATTGCTTCAAAGAAAAACTGTGTATGAAAACGTCGCGTTTGCGCTTCAAGTTGCTGGCGCGCCGGCTCATCGCGTTCGCGAAGTCGTTCCGCTTGTATTAAATATCGTCAATTTGCACGATAAACACGGTCGTTATCCAAATCAACTTTCAGGTGGAGAACAACAACGTGTCGCAATTGCGCGTTCACTTGTGCATCAGCCAAAAATTTTGGTCGCTGATGAACCAACTGGAAATCTGGACACACTTAACGCGCGTGAGATAATGGATTTACTTGCGAAGATAAATGAATTCGGAACAACTGTCGTACTTGTCACGCATGATCGCGATATGGTGAATCGTTTGCGTCGCCGAGTTATTACTTTGGAAGACGGAAAAATTTCTTCGGATGTAGAAGAGGGTCGTTACAAATTATAAATATGTTTATTTCGACGTACAGAGTTACAAAATTTGCTTTCCAGAATTTTTGGAGGAATTTTTGGTTATCAGTTATTACAATTACAATGCTTGTGATGACACTTCTTACTGTAAACATTTTAATCATCTTGAATTTTGTAACTGATCAAGCGATTCAAACTGTTGAAGATCGTATTGAAGTATCTGTCTATTTTCACACGTCAGCTCCTCAAACATCTGTTGATAATGCAGTCAGTTATTTAAGATCACTTTCACAAGTGAAAGATGTTCAAACAATCAGCGCGCAAGAAATGCTGGACAAGTTTATTTTGATTCATAAAAAAGATGACGCCATAATCGCGTCCCTTGAAGAAATAGGTGGCAACCCTTTTGGGCCATCTTTGATTGTTAAAGCGCAGTCTGTTTCAGATTTTGATTTTATTTTAGAAGCGCTTGAGAATCCTGAATTTAGAGATGCGATTCGTGAAAAAGATTTTTCAAATTATTCTGATGTTGTGACGCGAATTAAAAACGCAACTGATCGCGTTCGCACATTTGGTGTTGCGTTGAGTGTGATATTTTTGTTGATTGCGATTTTGATTGTGTTTAACACTGTTCGTATGAGTATTTTTATTCACAGAGAAGAAATTGGAATTATGAAACTTGTTGGAGCCTCTGATCGTTTTGTACGCGCGCCGTTTTTGCTTGAGATGATTTTGTTAAGTTTGATTGCGATTGTTGTAATGCTTTTGATTGTGTATCCGTCGATTGCGATATTAGAACCGAAGTTCGGATTTTATATTGGCGGCGAGTCAATCGGACTTGTGAATTATTTTGAGAAAAACGGTTTGATGATCTTTGGCTTGGAGTTTGTCGGACTTGTTTTGTTAACTTTGTTTTCGACAGGAATGGCGATGAGAAAATACTTGAAAGTTTAACAAAGACGAATTATAATCCGTTCGCTTGATCCCGGGTCGTCTAATGGCAGGACATGGGCCTTTGAAGCCCAGTATCGTGGTTCGAATCCACGCCTGGGAACCAACCTTAATTTCTCTGACTTCTCGCTTCTTACTTCTCGCTTCTAATTATGAAACCAACTTGTCTCTTTATTGGTCGATTCCAACCGTTTCACAATGGCCACTTGATGGTGATAAAAGGAATGACAAAAGTTTGTGGAAAAATTCTGATTGGTATTGGAAGTTCTGAAAAAAGTAACACTGATGAAAATCCATTTACTGCTTCTGATCGCAAAGAAATGATTCAGCGCGCGCTTCAAGCCGAGGATATCATTCCAATGTTTGATGTTGAATTTGTTGAACTTACAGATCACGATGATGACGCAAAATGGACAGAGCATGTTCTTGAACGCGTTGGTCGTGTTGATAAAATTTGGACTGGGAACGAGTGGACAAAAAAATGTTTTGAAGGAAAAGTTGAAATTCAATGGATAAAAGAGGTTCCGGGTTTTTCATCAACTGATATTCGAGCACTTATAAAAAAAGACGGAGATTGGGAAGAAAAAGTGCCAGAGGAGGTTTATCGCTATATTCTCTCCGCGAGAACTTGACATTATTACGGTTTTCGAGTAAATAAGAAGGTCCATCGGGCCTTCTTTTGGTTCGTTGGAGTTTCAAAAACGTCTGTAACAGACGGGGGAGACAATGGCAGAACAAGGCAAGCTACCCAGTTCTTTTCTTCTTAACGCGCGACTTGAAGAAGTCTTGTGTCAGATTCTCAAGATCGATCCAGCAGAATGGAGAGCTACAACAGCGTTGTGGGCATCGGGTAATGCGTGGACGATTCATAGGATTCCCAAGAAAAAAGGACACAGGATCATTCACGCTCCATCAGATCCGCTCAAGAAAGTTCTGCGCGCGCTCTTGACGCAGTTCATTCAAGGAATACCAGTTCATCTGTCAGTTCACGGCGCGCATCAAGGGACGAGCATTGTGACGAACGCTCGCACACATGTAGGCGGGAAGGCGTTCTATCTTCTTGATCTTAAGGACGCGTTTCCGTCAGTGAATCGAAAGCGATGTTCCGCGATTTTCGGACCAACACTGACAGGGTATATTGCTGTCATGACTGGTCTTCCAGAACAAGATGGAAAGCGATTAGCAGAGACTCTCATTGATCTGCTCGTCGTTGACGATGTTCTTCCGCAAGGATTTCCAACTTCTCCGGCAGTGCTCAATGTGTTGCTGGGACAGGTTGATCGTGACATCACGCGACTTCTTCGATCAGCTTCTGCAACCGATGAAGTCGTTTACAGGTACACTCGGTTTGTTGATGATCTTACGATCTCTTCAAGCGATGAAGTGATACCAAAGAAACTTCGGCAGAAAATTCGTCAGGTGATCAAGTCTGATGATTGGATCATTCAAGGCACGAAGGTTTCATACTTTGGTGAAGGACCGGATGGTGACGAAGAACGTACGACCAAGTATCCTGAAGTTACGGGGATTATCCCGAATCAGGATGGACGACTCACGATTCCTCGACCTCGGCTGAACAAGTTCCGCGCTATCTTGCACAACCTCTTGGAAGCTGCTGACAAGCGCTTGTCTGGTGATGAAGAAGCTCTCAAGGCTGTCAAAGCGCAGATGGCAAAGGATGCTGAAGCGTTCAAGAAGCGGGGTATCAATCTTGTTTCGAGCATTTCTCCCGAACAGTTCTACGCTCGCGAGTGGCCACTTACCACGCGCGAACATCGTTTGCTCGTCGGGATAGTCGGATTCGTCGGCATGGTCTACGATCAGAAACTTCCAAGCTCGATCCGTGAGCTATATCTGAAGGCCAAAGAACGTTTTCGCATTGGAACGCGGGACATGAATCAGGGTCATAGTTACTCGTTCATTAAGGAAGTCGAATAATCAGTTGAGCCCGCATAAGAGCGTTTGCAACATTCGTTCAAGGGCTTGAAACTAGGCGCGCGCTCGGACTCGCACCTTAGACGTCGCGAATGCGACGCCAGGTGCGCTGTGCCGGACGTGGCCTGACACGCAGAGCTTTGTCAGTCCATGTCAGGCCCGAGGCGTCCTTCCATGTCCTATACTCGTTAAGAGCGCGTGTAACACGCGTTTGAGAGTTTGGAACGAGGGATTCTCTCTCGCTTTGGACTGCTGGCGCACCGCTTCGCTTTGGCGCCATTGTCCAACCATCGTGACACCAAGACGGTTTCACGACGGCCGCTTTCCATCGTGCTGATCTTGATCCTAATCTTACTCGAAAGAGTAGGAGACAAACTCTAACCAGAGCGCGTGCAACACGCGTTTGAGAGTTTGGAGCCGGGCGCACATTCGGACTCGCACTGGGAACGAACACTCCGTGTTACGTCCCAGCGCGCCAACTTTGCGGATGCTTCGCAACGCCTCTCCGCAAAGTCGTGCGTCCTTCCATGTCCTATACTCGTTAAGAGCGCGTGTAACATGCGCTTGAGAGTTCGGAGTTAGGGGTTGACCCAGCTTTGAACCGACAATGCTTGTCGGTCCATCCAACATTACGTCAGAGACAGTAATGTTGGCCGCTTTCCATGTGCTGATCTTTACTACGGTGCCCGTTCGTCTGAATTGGCACCGCTTTTTACACCAGGGTATTATTTCTGTCATTCTGAGCCCTTCGACTTCGCTCAGGGTAAACTCCGCGAAGAATCTCCCAGAGATCCTTCGGCCTCCGGCCTCAGGATGACACAGAATTTAGTACTTTAGTGTGAGGAGATGTTCATTCAAACCTAGAACCCAAAACCCAAAACCTAGAAAGTCGGTTTAACATGACAACGATCGGAACAGAGTACGAAGTCGTTTTCGTAGATCAAGACGGAACAATCACACCGACTCTCGCAAGCGGTAAGCGCGCGGGAAAAGTCGAAGTTCGAAATCTCGAGGCGTTTGCAGATCGAATCTATGTAAACGCGCGTTTCGCGGCAAGCCTCATCGAAGTGAAAGGTCCTGCGCGATGTCCTTCCAGCGTTATTGTTCATCTTGAACGACAGATCATTGCGATCGACGGCAAGGGTCTTGGCGCGGATTTCTGGATTCGTCCTGAAACACTCGCGCTCATCGAGGCTGACATTCACTTTGGTCGAAGCATTCGACTTGTCGGTCCGAAAGGCTCTGGCAAAACAACGTTCGCGCAGATTCTTGCGAAAGTACTCGGCAATGTGCCGTTCATCAAGGTTGATGGAACAGGCATTTTCAAACCAAAGGATCTGTTCGGCGCTGAATCTGCTGAAAACGGTTCAACAAAGTGGGTTCCAAGCGACCTCATGTTGTTCATTGAAAAAAATCGTTCAAGCAAGCAGTGGCCAAAAGCGATTGTGTGCTTGGATGAGTTTTCGCGCATGGGTCACAGCATGGGGCCTTTTCATCCCTTGTTCGATCACACTGGCCAGTACTCGTTCACAACGACCGATGGAACGATTGTGATTGACGGTCTGAAAGGATTCATTTTCATTCTGACTGACAATCCTGTTGGTCCAGGATACATTGGCAATCAGTCGCTTGATTCTGCAATGAGCGATCGAGTTGAAGAATACGAGTTCACATATCCGCCACCGGAGTGGGAAATTCCGTGGCTTGTTGGCAAGACAAAGATCAACGAGACCGAAGCGATCCATATTGTGCAAGTCGCAAACGAAGTTCGTGCACTTGCGACTGCGCAGGCATGGGATCTTGGCGGGCCTTCTCCGCGTCGCACACTTCGTGCCGCAGAAGACGTTTCGATCGGCAAACCAATGGCACTCGCTGTCAGTGCGCGCATTGTTGATCGCTACCCTGGTGGGGACGCGGAATCACCTCGTCTCGTTATCCAACAGCGATTGAAGAGCGCGAATTTGCTCAACGATCGTAACAATGGCATCCAAGCTGTTGTAAACGTCGCTGATATTGGAGCGCCACAGACATGAAGCAAACCATTTGGGTGACATTTGGTGTCACAACTGGCAATCATTCTTCGATTCGAGTTCACACAGAAGACCCAAAAACACATGGCACGTACGCTGTTCAAGTTGAATATCGAGAAGGTGAAAGCTGGGCTGATATTTCTGGCCGCGCAATTACAATGGCCAAGATCAGGCGCGAGTCTGAACCAGATATCAGTGTTGGGTCTTCCTCGAGTTCAACACGTCATGTTCAGCTAAGGCTTGTTTCACAACAGCCAGCACCACCTCCGGAACCAGTGTTTGAACCAAAAGACATTGAACCGTTCGTGGATGAGATGCTTTCTCGGATACTTGCAATTGCCGAGGGCGGCGTTCGTCTGGAATTGGTTGGAGGCGGAACAGCTTCAACAGACTGCTGTTCTGTAATCAACTTCAATCCAGAACCGTTCCTATCGGGTCATATCGAAGCTGGTTTTGGACGCGGTCTGCACGAGGCTGGACACATCAGATACGACAGAAACGGAACAAGAAAAGATAGTCGTCGCAAGACTAACGACCCAGCAATCGGAACCGCGCTTCTCACGCAAGCTCAAAAAGAAGGCGGAGAAGCGCTTGCTAACATTCTAAACCTGATAATGGATCGTCGAGCTGACGACAAACAGGCAAAGGAATTTCCTGGCAATGAGAATCCGATTTTCAGACGGCTTGGTTACTTGCTTCCAGGGGAATTTAAGGATTCCAAGACTGGAGAAGTGATCAAGAGTTTGAACGGGACTTCGCTTGAGTGCGAGACATCCATGTTCGTCGATTTCGTTTACGCGATCAAGAAACGAACAAGACCAAGACACGCCATTGTGTGTAGATGCGTTAACATTGCTCTTCGGGCAATCAGACGTGTGAACGCGCATAAGTGTCGCTACGAACGTCTGCTCACAGCTTCCAAAAAGATTCTTCAACTCTTGCGTGATAACGCGACAGAGGAAGACAAGAAACACGAACAGGAAACTTCCGAGAGCGAACAGAGATTTGCGCAATTCATGCAAGCTCTTCAGAAAGCGATTTCAGGAAGCAGACCTGATTCCAAACTTGTCAAACTGTTTCGGCAGATGATGGCAAACAAGTTGGCAGTTCGTCGCAGGAAGAGCCTCGGTGTTTTGCCAAACCAATTGGCAGTTGTTTCGAAAAAGGCTGGTTCAGGAGCTGGAAAATTCGCCAGTGTTGGAGCTGGCGCAGGAAAAGTTCTTCCAACAGTGAAGGTTCCTCCGAATCCAGTTGCGTATCGTCCAATACTTTCAAAAGTTAGACCTCAAGTTCGCGGCTTGAGTGAAATCATCCAGCGTTTGAGCATTCCAGAAGTCCATCGGCTTACTGGTTTGACTCGCGGTGAATTCGATGTCGAGGCTTTGTCAGTTCTTGCAACTGGCCGAAGCGACTGCATGCAGATTGAACTGCGTGAACAGCGACTTGATGTTGGGATCGCGTTCTTGTTTGATCGAAGTTCGTCAATGTCGCACTTGAACGCGGCAACAGAACTCTCTGTTGCACTCAACGAGGCAATTCTTCCACATCGTCGTTTTGTTGAGTCAGCTTTTTTCGCCTTTCACGATCAAGTGTTTGACTGTGGTTCAGCACAACCGAACAATGATATCGCTGGTGTTGAATGTGCTGGTGGAACACAGGAAGAACTTGGAATTCGTGTGGCAGGAAACTGGCTACGTGGAATTCGACGACCACGCAAACTTCTTATAACAACGTGTGATGGCGCGCCTGCACATGTTGCGGCTGTAAAAAAAGAAACTGATGCGCTTCTTGCGCACGGCATTCTTCCAATGCGAATTCTGATAGGCGTAGACATTGCGCCGCGAACATATCCAATTGAACTTTTCTTTGACTCATGGGCCGAGCTCAACAAAGAGCTGGTCAAAGTTTTCACAGCGGTCGTTCTGGCCGCTCGTACTGCGTGAGGTTTCATCCTCGCGCTTTTTTGTTGGAGGAGAGCCATTAGCCATTAGCCTTTAGTCACTCCATCACTTCTCCCACTCAATTGACATAAAATGCTTGAAATGCTAGTCTCGTGCGTTAGCCCTGCACATTCAAACTTAACCAGGAGAAACTTCTCATGGCAGACGATCAAGCAACTTACACTGGAATCACCGAGGATCAGTTCGGAACAATCGCTACGATTATTGAATATGCGATTCCAATCAAGGCCATTTCTTTCGATGACGCTAATGCAATACTTGGCAAAAACCGTCCAGCATTTATTGCGGCCATAAGAAACGCGTTTTCAAAGAAGCGTTTGCGAAAACACATTGTCACCAACATTCCACCGGTTGGGGTTGAGTTTGAACTCACACTTGATGGGGATGCAATGCCTCCGGAAAAGTGCAGTGATGGAATGACTGGGTGGGAGTACAAAGGTTTCACGATCGTCGGGAAATACACTCGCCGATTCAAACTTGAGCGCATCGGTCGTTGCAAGGATATCGATGAGGTTAAAAAGCAACTTCAGTGGATAGGCGGTATTCCAAACAGCCAGTGGATGATTCCTTTCAGAGCAAAATACAACCAGCATGATAATGAAGGATCAATCGGAGTCTGCGATCCTGCGTGGAAACTCGACAGGATTCCAGGAACTTATTTTCCAAGTTTCTTTGGTGGGCTTGTCGGTATTCACTTCAGTAGATGTGATCTAGCCAAAGATGAAACTTGGCGCTGGCTTGTCGAAGTGAGAGTGGGGGAAACTCATGCAAAAAAATCATGAGTGTAAACCAATCATTGGTGAACAGCTTGCAGACATCTTCGCGATCATCATTTCCGAGTTTCCGCACATGACCTTTGATGAAGCTCAAGCCATAATCGACAATGACGAGGCTTTTGCGGCTGACATCACATTTGCGTGCACAAAGAATTGCGTCAGAAAGCGTGTAGTAAAACAACGTCAAGCTGGAACGCAACCTGAACAATATAACACAAGCAATATCCCTGCTGATGGTGTGGAGTTCGGACTCACACTTGATGGGGACATAACTGATCCGAATGAGATGATCAGACTAAGTGACCTTGATATTGTATGTAAATATTCTGGAGTAAGAATCAAGGGCAAACATTCTGGCCGTTTCAAGCTTGTGCACATTGGATCTATGCGCAACCTAAAAGAAGCGCAAGAAGCTCTACGAAAACACGGGAAAATTCCAGTTGTTCAGTGGCTTCAGGCTTTCAAACAAGCTTACCCGGTTCATGACTTCAAGGGACCGATCGCGGTTGCTGATCCAAGTTGTAGGCTCACTTTTATTTCCTCCGGCAAATTATCAGCGCCTTGTTATCCATCTACTAGCAACATGGAAAGAGTTTGGTTGAAGTTCTTCTTTCGTAACGGCAAGTTAGATATTAACGATTCAAATCGTTGGCTTGTCGCGGTTGACGAAGGAGGATCTCATGTTGGTTAGCCGAGAGACAACTGAGATCACCGGCGAACAGCTCGCTGACATCTTCGCGCTCATCGTTTCCGAGTTTCCACACATGACATTTGATGAAGCTGAAGCCATTATCGATAATGACTATGGTTTTTCAGAAGACATCAAAAATGCGTGGTTGGATAATCGGTCAGAACGGTGCAATACTCATTCGGTCGTTTCTGGAAGCGTCCCGAATGAAGGTGTGGAATTCGAACTAACGATCGACGGTGATTTCACAGTGCCAAGGGCATTGATCGAAGAAAGTGATCTTAATCCTAAGCACTGGAGACACGTTGGCAATGTGATTACAGGTCGAAATACTGGTCGTTTCAAGCTTGTGCGAGCAGGCTATCGAGACAATATCCGCGGAGTGATAGCTATTCTAAATGGATATGGCAGGATTCCTTTGAGCCAGTGGCTTCAGGCTTTCATGAACACATTTCAGTTGAGCGATTGCTTAGGTCCGATCGGAGTAGCAGATCTTTGTTGGTTGCCAGAATGGGCATTGATTATCGATCGTGATAACATTTGCTATCCGTTTGTCACCTCAAAAAGACTGTTCTACTTACGTCGAAGTGATTTGCCAACTGACGCTTCCTGGCGTTGGCTTGTTCAAATCGACGGATAGACATTCATGCTCTCTTACTGACTCACAAGATCATATCTGGTCGCGTGAGTCTTTTTTATTTCACCACCAAAGTTCCTTCCATTCCATTTGCTCTGTGTGATCCGACATCACAATAAAATGTGTATGTTCCAGGAGTTGTTGGCGCGGAAAATGTTAAAGCTTCACTTTCCTTAATTGCAAATTTAAGATCGAGTTCATCAATTACAAATGTATGAAATCCGGAATTTTTTGTGAATGTGATTTTGATTTTTTGTCCAGGAGCGGTTGCAATTGTGTTTGGTGTAAATGCAAAATTTGAGGCTTCCATGTCAACATTAACGTCAGCAGGGCCTCCTAACACAACATCAACAATGTTCTCGTCATCGCTTTCAGCTGGTTCAGTTTCAAACGTTGCTTCAACTCCATCTTCTGTAATAACTGTTTGAGTGTTTGAATTTGTTTCCACTTTTGGCTCACTTTCTTTGGTTGTCTGAACGTCCTTTGTTTGTGTTGACGCACATCCTGCACCGATTAAAACGAGTGTTGCGAAAAGTAATAAAGTTTTTTTCATATTTTTTGGTGTTTAATAACAAATCTAAACTATCACGGTTATTTTCTATCGGCAAGATCCGTGTGGTAAAATAAACTGCAATGTGACTACCTGTAATCTTTTTCCATCATTTACGTTAAGAATCATTAGGATGGCTGTTGATCTTCTCGGCGGTGGTATTCGAATTGATGAGAAAGAACTTTCGGAAGAAGAATTGTGTAATCGCATGAAAAATGGCGATGACCACGCATTTGAGATTTTGTATGAGCGTTATTTTGAAAAGATTTACGCGTTTATTGTTCGACGTGTTGGTGCTCGAGAAATTGCAGAAGATCTTGTTTCGCATATCTTTTTGAAAGCGTTTGCGTCTAGAACACGTTTTGTCTGGCGAACATCGTTCAAATCTTGGTTGTATCAAATCGCGGGCAACACACTTATTGACCATTATCGTTCGTACAAACCGGTTGTCTCGTTTAATCCAGAAATTCACACGGAACCATCAGAACAACAATCAACAAGCCAAGAAATTGATACTGCGAGTTTGAGAGAGGTGTTGAACTCTGTCTTGTCGAAACTTGATTCACGAACTCAAACTGTCATTCAACTAAAGTTTTTTGGTGAATATGATCATCAAGAAATCGCCAATATGATGAACATCTCTGCCAGTCACGTCGGTGTTCTACTCTATCGAGGTTTGAAAAAATGTCACGAATACTTATCTAATGTCCCCCTTCCCAAGGGGGACTAACAGGGGGTTGCCGGCAAACCCCTCCTAACCTCCCCTTGGCCAACCTTCGCATAAAGCTTCGGTTGGTCCCCCGAAGCCTTGGCGGAGGGGGATAAGGGGAGGGAAATAAATTATGAACAATATCGACCCCCGTAATGAAAACGAGCGTGATCCGTTTAAGAAAGTGAACGAGCTGTTTGCTCGAATCACTCATTCTTTAGATATTCACGCCCGTCAAGGTTTCAAAGAAGCGCTAAAACAGCGAATTCTCGAAGCCAGACAAAAAACATCTATGCATTTTTCATTCTCGTGGTTTCATGGGCTTTCTCCAAAGCTCGCTGGAGGAAGTTTCGCGGCACTCATTGTCGTGATCGTTGTAATGCTCGTGTTTGGTCCGTTTTTGCGGTCTGTTCCTGTTGTTTACGCGCAAGATAATTTTTCGCTGACGGCTGAACAAGAGGATTCACTCGGTGTTGCTCCATCAACGAGTTTTATTCTTGAAAGTAAAGATGAGATTCAGATGGATTTTTTGGAAAAATATCTTTCAACAGATATTGATGTTGAATTCGAATTAAACAAAATTGACGATCATCACGCACGAGTTACTTTCGCAAAACCACTCGATCAAGGTCAAATGGTTCGATTTATTTTGTCTTCACAAACACCAGAAGCCGATGGGACTGTTCGCGAACGTCCATACGCTTGGGCGTTTCAAGTGAAAAAAGCGTTTCAAGTTTTAAACACAATTCCTGGAAACAAAACTTCTCGAGTTCCGCTTGATAGTGGAATTGAAGTTGTTTTTAGTCACGAAAACGTCGTGACCAGCGATTTTGAAAAAGCGTTTTCAATTTCACCAACGGTAAAAGGTCATGTTGAAAAAAATCGTCGAAGTATTGTGTTTGTTCCAGACTCGCTCACACCAAGTACAGTCTATGAAGTTCGAATTGCGTCCTCACTAACACCAGATTCATCTTCGGAAACTTTGGCAAAAGATTATACTTTTAAGTTTGAAACCGACAGTCAATTGGAGCGAGGTTCATACATAAATTTTATTGATCACGATGTCACTGTAACACCTCAAGAAAAAGCTGAACTAAAAATGGGAACCGAAGACTATTATTACGCAACTCCAGCACTAGAAAATGTTTCTCTGCAAGTTTTTCAATTTCCTACTTATGAGACCTTCAGAAAGAGTTTTCTTGAGTCTCTTGTTGGTCGATGGCGTTACAACAGATCTTTCAAAGAATATGTCAATCTGTCTGACTTGAAATCAGTCGGGATTTTTTCTCCAGAAGTTACTAATTCTGATTCAGGACCTGTTTATCGTTTGCCAGTTGGTTTGGACGAGGGTTATTACGGAGTTGTTGCCACTTACAAAGGCAATGAAGATTGGTTATTTCTTCAGTCAGTTTCCATAAGCGCAACTGTTGTTCAGTCAGATGAAGATTATTCTCTTGTGTGGGCGCATGACACAAATACAAAACAATCACTTTCAGGCGCGCAAGTTGATGGTATTCGATTGGTTTCAGAGGAAGATAAAACATTTGAAACTTCAGAATCTGTTGTGACAAGCAACGAAGGAGTTGCGCGTATTTCATTTGCACCAGAGGCAAAGTTTGCAGAAGTTGTTTCGGGAAACCGTTCACTTATTCTTTTACTTGAGTCTAACAATTACGGTTGGGGAGGAGATTGGTGGTGGGAAGGACCAAACAGTGTGTCTGTTGATGATAATTATTGGGGGTATCTTTATACTGATCGAACTGTTTACAAAGCTGGCGACACAGTTCACGTTTGGGGTTTTGCCAAGCCTCGTGATGGACAAACACTTCCAGCAACAGCAAAAATAAAACTTGCTTCATGGAATGGATATGGCTTTACTCGTGTTGAATATGTTTCGGCTGACGTTCAAATTTCTTCAGAAGGAACATTTATCAGCGAGTTGACCTTACCAGATGTTACTGCGGCAGATTTTAATCTTTCTGTTGAGTATGGAGACGTGTCTATTTTGTCGCGTTCAATTCAAGTTCAAGAATATCGAAAACCGGTTTACACACTTGATCTTAAACTTGATAAAAAAGCCGCGATAATTGGCGAGTCAGTTGGATTTACAGTTAAATCAAATTATTTTGATGGAACACCGGTTGTTGGGAAAAAGGTTGAGGTTATGGGAGGGTGGTACTCATCAAAGACACCAGTGACTCTTTCTTCGTCCGGAAGCGCTTCCGGAGTACTTCAAATTCAAAACATAGAAAGCAGTGGTATTCGAGCAATTTTATCTGAACCAGGTTTGGAGCCAGTTGAAATTTACAGATATTTGCCGATTTATTCCGCTTCAGTTGTTGTATTTGGAGATGGAAAAATAAAGGACGGTGTTGCAACAATGAATGTTGACACACGTCTTGTGCAAATTACAGACTCAGATGATCGAACAGAAGATTACAAAAACGTTAGTCCGAATACTACTGTTAACGTGAGTGCGACTGAAATTTATTACGAAAAAATTCAAACTGAAAACACTTACGATTTTATTCGAAAGATCGTTCGCGAAAATTTTCGTTATGAACGTCACGAGAATAATGTTTATTCCGGAACAGTTGTGACTGACGCGCAAGGAAAAGCAACATTTCAGTTTAACGCGAATCGCCCTGAAACATATTACGAAGTGCATCTTTCCGCGACTGATCCACAAGGTCGTACAGATGTTGCGAATGTTTATCCACATAGTGATGAATACTTTGATAACAATTCAGATTATTCTGATCCATATTTGTCATTCTTTGATACAAAAACAGACATTGATAATTCACAAAAATTTTCTTATAAAATTGGGGAAGTAGTAGAATTAGAAGTTCGTCAGTTTGGAAAGAAGTTTGAAATGATTGACAACGGAAAATTTCTTTTCATTGAAGCTCAACAAGGGATTAAGCAATACTCGTTTTCTTCAGCGCCTCAATATGTGTTTACGTTTGGTGAACATCATGTTCCGAATGTGTCAGTTTATGGAGTTTTGTTTACGGGAGACGGATATGTGACAGTTAATTCTCGATATGGATATACTAGTGGTCGGCAGATTGTTTTTGATGAATTATCACGCGAACTTGATGTAAACCTTGTGCTTGAACAGGAGCAATATCGGCCAGGCCAAAAAGCAAATGTTCAAGTTGTTGTGAAAGATAAAAACGGAAATCCGATTCAAGCTGAAGTAAATGTTAGTGTTGTTGATGAAGCATATTTTGCGGTTTTTCCAGAAAATGTTTATCCGTTGAATACGATTTATCAACGAGTTTCAAGTGGAATTTCTGGAATTATCTCAAGTCATAAGCGTGAATTGGGATTAGGTGGAGCAGAAGGTGGCGGAGGTGGAGAGGGAGAAACACGCAGTAACTTTGTTGACACTGCCGCGTTTATCAAGGTTCAAACAAACAATGAAGGAATTGCAAATGTTCAGATTCCACTTCCAGACAATATCACTTCATGGCGTCTTACAACACAAGCGATTGATACAAAAGGTTTGCAAGCTGGAGTTGTTACAAAAAATATATCAACAACTTTGCCGTTCTTTTTGAACGCATCTGTTCAGCCGACGTATCTTACAGAAGATCAACCAGAAATTTTGGTAACAGCCGCTGGAACACAAACGAAAATTACAGATTCAATTCATTATGAATTATTTGTTGATGATCAAAAAATAAGTTCAGTTTTAGATACAACTGTTGGCGCGCGAGCACACTTGGCACTTCCAAAACTTTCTGAAGGAACGCATCTTGTTACGATCAAAGCGCAAACAGGATCGCTTAAGGACGCGGTTGCGTATCCAATTCAAATTGTGAAATCACGTTTGACAATTCCAGTTGTTGAAGAACAAACACTTCAAACAGATACAAAGTTATCAGGCGCAGAACAAGGTTTGACTTATGTGACTTTTGTTGATGGAAATGTTGGAAAGTATTATCGCGATTTGTCCTGGATGTCTTGGAGATATGGTGATCGTGCGGATGAAGCAACAGTTCGTTCTGTTGCGACAAAAGTTTTGAACGATGTTTTTTCAACGGATGTCTCAATTCCAGAAGTTGACATTGGATCATATCAAAGTGGAGGGATAAGGTTATTGCCGTATTCTGATTTTGATCCAATCCTGACTGCAAAAATCGCTCTTTTGAAAGAAACTCCGTTTGACGAAACGCGTATGCGTGGAGCTTTGCTTTCGTGGTTGTATGGAGCTGATCCTACTCGTGTTCTTTCGCCAGTTGAAGCTTCTTGGACTTTTGCAGGACTCGCCGCATTGGATACTCCTGTGCTTTCTGAAATGAAACGTTTTGCGAAACAAGAATTATCTGATGAAGCGCAACTTGCGCTTGCGATCGCGTATGCATATGCGGGAGATAAAGAAAGCGCGCGCGATATTTACGAAAAACTAATGGAGTCTGCTAAGCGTGAATTGAAATATGTTTGGGTTGAACGTGAATCTCCAGAAGAAACAAAAGAAGCAAACGCGCAACTCGCGCTTCTTGCCGCGATGTTTAATGAAGTTGAAGATCGTGATGGACTCCGCGCGTATGTTGATAGACAATCAAGCGGCCAGACATTAACGATTCTTGAAGAACTCGCAACAATTAAAGAAGCACTGCCTTATGTAAAGTCCGGCGCGTCAAAAGTGTCGTTCAATCTTCGTGGAGAAACTAAAACAGAAGAACTCGCGTATGGAAATTCTTCAACAATCGTTGTATCTTCGGAAGAATTATCTAAATTGCAACCGACTGTAACTTCAGGTAGTGTCTCTATCATAACGCGTTATCAAAAACCGATTTCGTCTTTGCCTGATGTATACGATAAGATTTCGGTGAAGCGACGATTTATCGATCCAAAAACTAAAGACGACATTGCGAGTTTCAAGGAGAACGATTTGGTAAGAGTTGAGCTTACATTCCAAATTGATCCTTCACTTCCAAACGAGACTTTCCAAATCACGGAAAGTGTACCATCAGGTTTGACACCAGTAACTTGGCGAGGCGGGATTTTGTCAGAGAGTTATTGTGTAACATATCCTGAAACTGACACTGACCAAACACTAACGTTCTTCGCAAATACAAATTGGTATTCCAGTTATTGTCCAAAAAACATGATTACTTATTACGCGCGCGTATTGAATACTGGCACGTTCAAAGCAGAACCGGCTTCAATTCGTGCATCGCGTGATCCATCTCTAATTAACTTCTCAAATGCTCAAACGATTACGATTCACGAGTAAAAAAATTAAAATGGGGGCGCTAATTTGCGCCCTCGTTTTGGTTTTTGTTGTTTCGCTTGTCATCCTGCTTGCCCGCCAAAGCCTTGGCGACGGCGGGAGCGAAATCGAAGGATCTCTTAATCGCAATGTACCTATTTTTTATCTCGACTCTATTCCAAACATTGAAAAAGTTTTCTTCGCAGTTGGCAAAACAGACTTGCCAGCAGAAGCTTTAGCGAAGGCTGGCCAATCAAATTTTGACTCAAAAAATACACGTTCAGAAATTCAAGCGGCGATTTTGCCTCATCACACAGACATAGGTTCGAAAATAGATGAATTTTGGTCAGAGATTGCACAGCGAAGTTCACCAGAAATTATTGTCTTAGTAAGTCCAGCACATTTAGATCAAGGAAATGCAAATGTTCAAATAACAAACGGTATTTGGAAAACTCCATTCGGCGACGTTCAAACAGACACTCAAACAATTAAGGATTTGAAAATCTCACTTGAACCAGAGTCGTTTGTGAATGAGCAGGGAATTGCAACTCACATGCCGTTTCTCGCTCATTATTTTCCAAACGTTCCTGTTGTTCCGGTGATTGCACCATCGAGATCAGGAAAGACAGATGCAGATGCACTTGTCAGAAAATTACTATCGCTTGATAAAAAAATTCTATTGATCACGAGCATTGATTTCAGCCACTATCTTTCAGCTGAAATTTCCGACGCGAACGATCTTGAAACTCAATCAGCAATCGCAGACAAAGATTTTGATCGAATTGATCAAATGAATTCTGATTATCTTGATTCGTCTTTCAGCCTTGATACTTTTTTGCTTTGGAAAGTGTATTCAGGTTGTCTTTCGCAACCGCGTTGGCATGAATATAATTCGGCAGGCACGAGTTATCTTGTTTATTATTGTACGAAACGTCCGCTTGTTCGGATTAGCGCAGTCGGTGACATTATGTTAGCGCGTGGAATTGGGGAAAGACTTAGTTATGATCATCTCAATAAAAATATAACTTCAGATTTGAAAAAAGTTGATGTATTGATGAAAGGCGTAACAGGCGACAGTGATCTATTGTTTGGTAATTTGGAAAGTGTTTTGTCAGACAAAGGCGCGTCAATGTCAAAAGAATATGTTTTTGAAGCTGAACCAAGACTTGTTGATTTTTTAACACAGTGGAGATTTAGCCATTTATCTGTTGCAAACAATCACAGTGAAGATTATGGAAGATCAGCATGGGAACAATCAATTGATGTTTTACGTACGAAAGGTATTGTTCCGGTTGGTGGTTATTCAAACGAGGCTAAGATTGAAACTATAACAGCTGGCGGACAAGAGTTTGCGTTTTTGGGCTTTGAAAATTTAGTCAAACCATTCAAGAAAAAAGACGTTCTCTCCGCGATCGCTGATGCGGCAAAATCACATGATGTTGTTGTGGTTTCTATGCATTGGGGAGAGGAATATCAATCAGAACCTAATTCTTCAACTGTCCAGCTTGCGCGAGAAATGATTGATGCTGGTGCTGACATTATTTTCGGCCATCACCCTCATGTTCTTCAACCTGTTGAGCGATATAAAAACGGTTTGATTTTTTATTCACTTGGAAATTTTATATTTGATCAGTTTGGTGAAGCTCAAAACACCAGCATGATCGCCACGGTTGATGTGTTTGAAGATGGGGAATTGGATTATTTAACAACGCCGGTTTTGATAGATGAGGGTTTTCCAGTATTGAAATAGTGAGTAGCAAGTAGTAAGTAGTAGGTAGTAAGTATATACGCTTTTTAAAACGAATATACCTGATACTTGCTACTAGCTACTTGCTACTTATTTTTTATCCACAGCCTTGTGGGTTTTTTTGTTGACGCGTGTTTTGAAGTGGAATAAAATGTATGTAAGTGGAACAAAGTGGGGATCGGAACGAAATAATGTTCCGGTGCTCACTTTTTGTCTAATTGCCTATCATTCTAACGGGATATGTTCATCGGAGAATATAAACACACTCTTGATGACAAAGGCCGCATTGCGATTCCATCAAAGTTTCGCAAAGCGCTGGCAAAAGGTGCTGTCGTTACACGTGGTCTAGACACGTCCCTCTTCCTGTTTCCCAAGGAGGAGTGGGACAAACTTGCGCAAAAACTCGCTAGTTTGCCCCTGGGGCAGTCCAACAGCCGCGCATTCGCCCGACTCATGCTTGCGGGTGCAATGGATGTTGCGTTGGATAAACAGGGGAGGGTCGTGCTTCCAGAGTATCTTCGCGCGTATGCCGTGATGAAGAAAAATGTTGTTGTTGCTGGCTTGTTTACACGTCTTGAGCTTTGGGATGAGGCAAAATGGGAAACTTACAAGAAAAAGGTCGAAGGAGATGCGAACGCTGTTGCGGAAAAGTTGGGAGAGTTAGGGTTTTGATAAAGTCGGCAAGCCAGAAAGCGCGTTGTCTTTTTGAGAACACGCGTTCCGGCTTCAAATTTGGAGGAGGCATTTATATGTTCAAACATAAACCTGTCCTTCTTCAAGAGGTGCTTGATCACCTCCAACCGGAGCCGAATCAGTGTTTTATTGATGGGACTGTGGGGCAGGGAGGGCATACGCGTGCTATCCTCATGCGCGCCCTCCCTGAAGTCCCTCAATCTAACACGAGACTTCTTGCGATAGACCGTGATGTTGAGAATCTCAATATCGCGCGCAAGGAGTTATCGAATTTTGGTAAAGCTGTTGTGTTTATTCATGACAGCTATGCCAATGTCAAAGCTCACGCCAATACTCATCAATTTACTCACGTCAATGGAATCCTTTTGGATCTTGGGTTCGCTTCTTCGCATGTGGATGATCCACTTCGAGGATTCTCATTTCGTGCGGAAGGTCCGCTCGACATGCGCTACGACATCTCGAAAGGGATGACCGCGGCGGATATCGTAAACACGTGGGATGAAGATGAGTTGGCGCGTATCTTTCGACAGTATGGCGAAGAAAAACAAGCGCGTGGTGTTGCTCAGGCGATAATTGCCGAGCGCACACAGCACAAGTTTTCAAACACAACGGAATTGGCAGTGTGCGTGTCGCACATTGTGCGGTCATCCGGCAAAATTCACCCGGCAACCAGAGTGTTCCAAGCACTTCGGATCGCGGTGAATAACGAGCTGGGTGAATTAACGCGCGCGCTGCCCGATTTCGTTGATCTGCTCGCGCCTGGTGGACGATTGCTTGTAATCACTTTCCATTCTCTTGAAGATCGGATCGTGAAGCGATTCATGAATGAGAACACGCAACTTCGAGTTGTTTCCAAACATGCGATCAAGCCGTCCAAAGAGGAAGTTAAAAGTAATCCTCGCGCGCGCAGTGCGAAACTCCGCGTAGCTGAAAAGATAACCGTTAGCCGCTAGCTTTTAGCCATTAGCCGTTAGGTAATAAAATTACGTGTCCCCACACACGTCTATGTCCCCATTCTCAACATCATTTTCGCGTCCAAATGTTATTCATCATTCAACGCTTGTAAGCTGGATGAAAACTCATCAAGCTTGGCTGAATATCGCGTCTTTCGTTTTTCTATTGATATTTAGCGTCGCGTATATTATTCAAATCAATCAAACAGTTTCAAAAGGATATCAAATCCGCGAACTTGAATCAGAAATTTCAGAATTGACTTTGCGAAATCAAAAACTCGAAGTGGTTTCACAACAAGCGCAATCACTTGAAAACATTGAGCGTGCGACAAAGATGCTTGGACTTGTGCGCGCTGAACGTCCAACATATGTGTTGTCTTCTACACCATCGTACGCGTTGGCAGAAAGTAAGTGATGAAGTGGAATTACAAGTGGTGAAGTGATGAAGTGGTGGAGTTATTCCATCACTTCACGACTCCGCCACTTTTTTGATTTGTTATACTGCGGTTGACAGTTGAAAGTTTTTGTTGTACTATATTTTTTCCGGTTTTTTGGTCACCGGAATGAAGAGGAAAGAGTCATGTATACAGTGAGTTTGTCTAAGGTGAACACCCCAGAGGCGACAAGTTTTCTTTACTATCCGATCGCAGCCATTGTGAAGGACATCATCATTCCAGTTGCATCAGCGCGTGATCCGCAGAGAACTGGAGGATGGTTCACCTTCTGGCGTCGTAGCGATCAAGACGGAATCTGGGCACCAGTCGTTGGTTTTTCAGTCGGTTCTGTTTCAGCTGATCGTTTTCTCAAGTACGACTTCTTTGCAACCGAGAAGGCGTTTAGACTCAGCTATTTACGTGGGCACATCTCTAGTTGGCAGAGTAGAGACGATAGTAATCCAGACAGGATGAAGCATAACTACGGTGGAGCAATCAAGTGTGGTGACTTCATCTTCTCTTTTTCAGGATTCACCGAACACGAAGATGAGATGGTCGGTACCCTTGGCGCCCGTCGACTCCAACTGATTGGTGAAAGAGAGACATCGGAGATCATTGCGGCTAGCGGAAACGAACCGCTTCGTCTTGCACTCAGAAATTTCTAGAGTTTGATTTCAACCTGACCCAAGTATTTCTTCTTCGGCTTCTGACGTGCAACTTGCGTCTTTGCCGGAGATTTTTTTTATTTTATTACTTCTTCACTCCATCACTTCTTCACTTTGTGTTATACTATTCCTAAGAAAGTATGTTTCAAATCCAATCAGTCGTTCAAATGTTTACAGGAATTAACTGGCTTCAGCCAAGTTGGGATCTTTTCATTCTTCTATTTTTTGTTATCGCATCGCTGGTTTATGGTATCTCACTTGGACGCGATCGTATCATCGTGATTTTGGTTTCGATTTACATGGCGCTTGCGATTGTAAATTATATTCCTTTTATCAATGCTTTTACCGCGCGGATTTCCATCAATGACGCTTTTGCATTGCGCGTTTCTGTTTTTCTTGGCGTGTTTATTCTTCTTTTCTTTTTCTTATCACATTCAGCTTTACTTCGAACACTCGGTCACGCGGCCGCGCAAGGACCTTTGTGGCAGGTGATGATTTTTTCATTCTTACACGTTGGTCTGTTAATCAGCGTCACACTTTCATTTTTCCCAAATGATCTGGCTGGCGTTTTATCCAGCACAACTCAAGCTTTTTTTGTTAGTGATATTGCAAAGGCCGTATGGGTTTCAATGCCTTTGTTGGCTATGGTGATGTTGGGTCGCAACTACGATTCATATTAGAATATAAAATTTAAATGGAGCGGTTGTACCATGTCTCCGGGCCAACGGACTCTTCGCCGTTGTTCCCTTCAACATGATACAACCGCTCCATTTAAATTCACCTTTCCTTGTCGAAGGATGTAAACAACATTATTGCCTGAGCTTGTCGAAGGCAGTAGACGAATGTTAGAATGTTTTTTGCTATGCCCGGTAGGACAACAATGATCTATCACCTGTTCTTCCGTGCTTTAACATAGATTGTACGACACCCCACGTAGGGAGTCGTAACAATGTCAGTCAAAGAAATACTATCAAATTATAAATATCATTGTTGTACTACCGGGTATGGCCCTACGACTTTTCAACACTCTAACCAAAAAAGAAGAGGAATTTCAACCGCTAAAACCAGACAAAGTTGGAATGTACACTTGCGGTCCTACTGTTTATTGGTTTTCTCACATTGGAAACATGCGAGCGTATTTGTGTTCAGATTTGCTTCGCCGCGCATTTGAATATAACAACTTTGAAGTTGAGCTTGTTATTAATATAACAGACGTTGGTCACTTAACTAGCGATTCAGATCAAGGCGAAGACAAGATGATTGTTGCAATGCAACGAGAAGGGAAAACAGCATATGAGATTGCTGATTTTTACACGCAAGCGTTTCTTCGAGATTTGAATCGCTTGAATATCAAACCAGCACATCATTATCCAAAAGCAACAGAGCACATTGCTGAACAGATAAAAATGATCAAAGACATTGAACGAAACGGCTTTACTTATCAAACTTCAGATGGAATATATTTTGATACATCAAAACTTCCTCAATACGGAATTTTGTCTGGACAAAAAAGCGAAGACAAACAAGCTGGCGCAAGAGTTGAAATGAAAGAGAAAAAAAATTCGACAGATTTTGCATTGTGGAAATTTTCACCAAGCGGAAGCCCTTCGACAGGCTCAGGACATAAGCCGCTTCAACAGCGGCTTATGGAATGGGAATCTCCATGGGGAAAAGGTTTCCCTGGTTGGCATATTGAATGTTCCGCAATGTCGATAAAATATCTTGGAATGCCATTTGATGTTCACATGGGCGGAATAGATCACATTCCAGTCCATCACGAAAATGAACTTGCACAGGCAATCGGATGTTGCGGTGCTTATCACGCGCGTTTTTGGATTCACAATGATTTTTTAACAGTTGATGGTGGAAAAATGAGTAAGTCGCTTGGGAATCTTTTCACAATTGATGATTTAGTTGGAAAAGGTTTTGATCCAATGTCGTATCGATATTTTTTACTTGGAGCGCAATATAGAGCAAAATTGAATTTCACATGGGAAGCGCTTACTGCCGCGCAAAATGCTTTACGACGTTTGCAAAAGATCGTTCGTGATTGGGACGCGCCAGCAATTGGTTGTGCTGATTATGAACAAAGATTTTTGGACGCGATCAACAATGATATAAACACTCCGCAAGCTCTTGCAATTTTATGGGAGGTGGTTGAAGATACAACCCAACCAACTTCTGCGAGAGCAAAATCACTTCTAAAATTTGATTCAGTGCTTGGACTTGGATTGGAAGATTTTGTTGGAAAAAAACTTGAGATTCCAGAAGAGGTTTTAGAACTTATGCGAAAACGAGATGAGGCGAGAGCACGAAAAGATTGGGAGGAGTCGGATCGATTGCGGGATGAAATTAAACAAAAAGGATTTGTTGTTGAGGATACAGAAGATGGTGCAAAAATTCGAGAATAAAAATCAGCTGACGTTTTGTTCCAGTAGAGACAGACGGGCCGACTTTTTCTTGGCCTTATACATCTAATAGAGGCAGAAATAGGCGGGGTGCCCACACCCCGCGGTGCAATTCAAGCGGGGTCAAGGGACCCCGCCTATGTCTCTTGTGTACCTTATGTAGTTTATTGAATGTATTGAGGCTAAAGAGAAAGGTTTATAAGATTGTAAGGAGCAGTTTGCATCATGTTGAAGGGAACAACGGCGAAGAGTCCGTTGGCCCGGCCGTCGCCGGCCGAAGCCGGCTATGGCCGGCGTAGGCCGGAGACATGGTGCAACTGCTCCGACACCAGTCTTCCTAAATTAATTGTTTACATTATGAAAAAATTTTTCTCCCTGATGCTGATCCTCGCTTTTGTTGGAGTGGGATGTATACAATCAACAATATCACCACAACAAACCATCGGCGTGTCTCGTTTTGGTCGTTTGGTTGGTGGTCCAGTAACAGAAAGTTTGATCAGAGGCGGATGGGTACGTCCGCATCCGGGAGTATTTTGGTGGGATCAAATCGAAAAAGAAAAAGGCCAAGCATACGATTGGTCAGCGACCGATCGCGAAGTTTCATATTGGCAAGAAAGAGATCAAGCGATTTTGGCAACGGTTTGGCCATACGCGCAATGGGATCAAAATGCATGTCATCCAAAAGATTTAAAAGTGAAACATCCTTTTGGTGAGGAAATGATCAAGATGTACAGTATTTGTCATGTTGAACCGTTTCAACAATGGGTTCGTGCGATGACGGAGCGTTATGATGGCGATGGAATTGATGACATGCCAAATCTCAAATATCCGATTACACATTGGGAAATCGGAAACGAACCAGATTTACAAACTCCGGAGTTAACGTTTTTTCAATCTGGAGCCGGAGCGTATGCGGAAATTTTTCGTTTAGCATTTGATGAAATAAAAGCCGTAAGTCCAGACGCAAAAGTTTTATTTGCTGGCATGTCTGGAATGAACATGTCATCAGTCGGATATTGGCGCGGAGTGTTTTTTACAGAGCGAGTTCGCGGAGATATTGGAAACATTCATTCTATTAGCGCGTCCGAACAATTTTTTACAAAAGAATACAGCGACTTTTGGAAAGGTGTTGGTCGTGAACAACAACCATTCTGGGTTACAGAAGCGCTTGTTGGATCACTGGATATGAATTGGGACGATGACATGAAAGCACAGAAGACTTTCATTGGTTATGTTGAAGCATTCGCAAACGGCGCGGAGAAAGTTTTTAACGTTGGTAAGAACGATCCAACTGGTGGGCCAGGAGAAAAAGCAGAACAAACTTTTGAATTATTAGTTAAGACGATTGACGGTTTTGAAACAGTTGAACGTCTTGGTGAACATTCTGTGAAATTTATTATGCTAAGACAAACTGTTTATGCGTTATGGAACGGAGCGACTTTGCCGGAAGAAATAAAAGGAAAAGTGAATGTTATATCTTACGATGGAACAAGAAAGAGAATGAATGTGAGTGAAGTGAATACAAACAAGCCGATATTTATTATTCCGTAATTACTTTCATTACCCCACTTTTCTTTCATTACTTCCTTATAAAACAATAACAAAGAGCGGTAGTACTATGTCGGAAGGAACAGCGGCGACAGTCCGATGGCCTGGAGACATAGTGCTGCCGCTCCTTTGTCTATATGTATCACGGTTTCGGCCTCATTCAAATTTTTACAGGTGATGGCAAAGGAAAAACAACCGCGGCACTTGGCGAAGCATTGCGTGCAGTCGCGATTGGTAAAAAAGTTGGAATTATTTTTTTTGACAAAGGCGGAGAACATTATTCCGAGCGAAAAGTTTTGGACAAGCTCGGGATTTTTTATTTAGCAACTGGTCGAGATCGAATTGATCCAAACAATGGACGATTTGATTTTTCAATACAAGATGTTGACAGAGAAGAAGCAGAGCGAGGTTTGAAAGAAGTGAAGCGATTATTTGAAGAAGAATTTGATCTTGTTGTTTTGGATGAAATAAATTCTACAACTTCTCTTGGAATGCTTATTGAAGAAGATGTTTTGAGATTGATTGATTCAAAACCAGAAAAAACAGAATTGATTTTGACTGGTCGAAACGCACCAGAATCTTTTATAAAAAAAGCGCATCTTGTGACGGAGATGCAATTAGTGAAACATTATTTTTATTCTGGCGTGAAAGCTCGCGAAGGTTTGGATTATTAAAAAAAATCCAGCGAGTGAACGCTGGGAAAGAGAGCTACAGTTCGGGTCCGCCAGCTCCATAATTTTGCGGTGTTGGCGGTATCGGCGGTAGTGGTGAAGACGGTAGCGGCCGAGAGGAAGTCGTAACTTCATCTCCACTTGGTTGTTTGCACCGGCAGATGATGACTGGATATCGATCTTCGTTCTCATTGCGAGTAGTCACAGACGAGTCATCTTTCTGATATTCGATCTGATGATCCACGTGTGGGCAAGCACCTGCGTGAATGCGAGCGAGATTGTAGAACATTTCTCGACACGGTTCTGTGGATTGAATCGAAGAAGCCTGTGTCAGGTCCGGTTGTGACTTGACGATCTCTTGATTACGGGGGGCTTGGTTCCCACATCCTGCGAGAGCGAAGAAAAGAACGAGCGTTAGCACCAGTCTTTGAACCATCGGATTCCTCCTGCACAACTGCGCGCGACACTCGTGCGCATGCTGTGAAGGATGAAACAAGCTATTGACATTTCTTTTGAATTGAGATAAAAGAATACACGACTGCCACAATTTTGGCAAGAGGAGAGTCATGGATCAGAGGTCTTACAGTGTTTATCAATCAGAGCTGAATCGCGTGTTATACTGCAAGACAAAGCGCAGAAAGGTTTCTCTCGGAAGGTGCATGGATCTGTATGTGACCGTCAACGCAAGTCCAGGACGCCAGCCGAAAAGTGCTTGCAAGCATTGCCATCAGGGTAGCAATATCAGAAGGTCTTACAGCGCCGACACGTTCGGCTGAAACATCGTACGTTCTCCTTTGGCACCACTTGCCAGAGGATTTTTTTATCTCTCCCACTTTTCAACTTTTGGATGAAAGTCTACTTGATATTCTGGAATGCCAAGCGAAAGACCGAAGTTTTTTGCTTCGTCGTATTGTTCTTGATTCTGTCTATCTACGAAAAATATTTTGTCACGAAATATAATGTAATGCTTTGTGTCATTAACAAAGTCAGCATACCAAGCATGATCGCGATCCAGCGATTTACTAATTTCTTTGGCGATTTCTTGAGCTTTGTCTTCTTGAATTTCAACAAAATGCAAAGTCCATTTTGTTAGCCATGGAGTTTGATGTTTTTCAGTCACCACTTCAATTTTCGTTGAAAGTATAGAAACTTTTTTGAGCACGTCCTTATTTTCCAGCGATTCTTCAATGATGTCACCGCGGTAATTGTTCATATTGAAAATGTATTGATTGGTCGGGCTGATGGGATTTGGTCGGTGAGGATAGCGAGCGCAGTGGCAAACAATTATGTTTGACACTGTCGAGCGACGCAACCGACCCTGTTCGGCCTTTAGGCCGAACAACACCCACTACCTCTTGGGCTTCGCTGTTTCAACAACGAGTCGGGCTGATGGGATTTGAACCCACGACCTCTTCGTCCCGAACGAAGCGCGCTACCATCTGCGCTACAGCCCGACCCGTTGTTTAAACATGGCTCCGCCCGTTTCGACGGCTCGAAATGAAGCTGTTCATTTCTCGCAACGTCTTAACTCCCTCACCATGCGCGCTTCCGGGGCAATCCGATCTCGCTTTGCTCGATAACGACTTGCCCGTTCTCACCGTCGCAAGTGAAGCAGTTCACTTGCTAGCGCTCCCGCGCTTCGGCTCGAACCCATCTGCGCTACAGCCCGAAAATAAAATCGAACAGTGTGATGATAGTCTGTCTTTTTAAGAAAATCAAGGATCGTGGTATCTTGTTGCTGATTATGTTCATTGTTTTATACATATCAATTTTTCTTTTGCTCGCATCTGCCGCTTATGCGGCGTCTCGTGGTGCTCCATGGGTTCCGACATGGAAACGTGATTTGCGTCGAATTGAAAAATTAGCACAACTTAAAAAAGGTGAACGCTTTATTGAACTTGGATGTGGAACCGGCAGGGTTTGTCGGTATTTAGCAAAACATACAGAAGCAGAAACATTTGGAATTGAACTTTCGTTTTTGCAGTGGGTTGTTGCATACTTTTTGTCATTGCGATGGAAAACAACCGAAATTTTTCTTGGTGATGTTTATAATCACAATCTTTCCTCTTACAATGTTGTCTATATGTTTCTCATGCCAGAGACGTATAAAAAACTTCGTGATAAACTATCATCAGAACTTCAACCAGGCTCTCGCGTGATTTCTTATGTGTGGCCAATTCCAGATTGGACGCCATCATTTGTAGATCGCGTTGAAGGAACGCCAGATATTTATTTATATATTTGCAAATAATAATTTTTCCACCTCTCGGCCATCTTGGCCTTCTGGGTCCTTTCAAATATGCCAATTTCTGCCTCGGATCACAAATTTTGGGAACAAGAACAGCCGTATATCACGCAACAACGGGGACTTCATCCCGAGCTTTTTGCGCCAGTCATGAAGGAAGAGGGAACACTTTTGAAACGAGTTGGAATTACAGCAATTCAGAGTGAACGTCCAAAAGGGTTTATCAAATACTCGCCGCTTGATTTTATTGTTGAAGAAATTCGGCCAAGTGGAGATGCAATTTTGGTTGACGGAAAACCAGCGAGTCCGGAATACGAGGAAGGAGAGGGAACTGTTTACGCCGATATTACAAAAGTCGGAATCTCAACTTTGGATGCGGTTCAACGCGTGGCTGACGCGCTTCATATTGAAAGCAAACAAATCGGATATGCTGGGATAAAAGACGCGGTTGCATTCACATCTCAACGAATTAGTTTTCGAGGTGTAACAAAAGAAACTGTTGAAGCCTTGCGTGTTCCAGGATGTTTGTTTCGAAACATTGAAGAAAACAAAGGCGCGATTGGAGTTGGAAATTTAATGGGGAATCGGTTTACGCTTTTTATTCGAACAGAAAAACCAGTTGATGAAAATAGTTTTTCAAAATACATTCAAACAATTCAACAAAAAGGAATCATGAATTATTTTGGAGTTCAGCGTTTTGGAACTCCGCGTTTTCTCGCGCATTTGTTTGGGATGCATCTTTTGCGAGGAGAATATAAAGAATGTGTTCGAACTTATCTCACAAAAGAAAGCGAATTTGAATTGCCGTTTTTTACAAACAAACGTCGTGAGGCAGGAGCTCAATATGGAAATTGGCAAAAGATGAAAGAAATTTTTTCTGTTTTGCCATACACGTTTCGGTTTGAACTTCAGGTTCTTGATGCACTTATCGCGCTACCAAATGAACTAAACGCGATTCACGCTATTGGCCAACAAGCGTCAATGTGGGTGAAAGCGTATTCAAGTTATCTTGTGAATCTTGTTTTGTCTGATGCGTCACAGTCAGGAAAAAAATTACCAAATGAGTTGGCGCTAATGTTTGGGCGTGAGCAGGAAATGGATCAAGTTTTCAAACCATTGATGCAGAATCACAACACGCTAAATTATCGATCATTTTTGAGAAATTTGAAATTTGTTCAAGTCGGAAAAAATCCTACGATCGAGCCTGTCATTTATCCAAAATTCCATGGATATAAAATTTTGCCAGAAGGGATAATAGTGAGTTTCGATTTGCAAAAAGGTGCATACGCGACAACGGTTTTGGAAGAGTTGTTTCAAGTTGTAACAGGTTATCCGATTCCGGAGTGGGTGAATCGCGTTGATGTTGATCCAAAAAAAGAGTTGGGAACAGGGAATTTGGATGAAGTAAGAAATTTACTGGCAGAAGAGATAAAGAATGTAATGAGTCGGAAGGTGGAACAAGAGGAGGAGAAATAATTAAATATTATTAAAGAACGGTTGCGCCATGTTTTCGGGTCATCGGACTGTCGCCGCTGTCCCCTTCAACATGGCACAACCGCTCTTTATAAAACCTTTAATATCCCTCCCCTTTTCCAAGGGGAGGTGAGGAGGGGTTGCCGGCAATGGGGACTTTCGAAAACAAAAAACCCCGATAGAGCACGGAACCGAGATAGAATCTCGAGGTTCTTTGCTCGCACGGGGCGAGTAGAATTGCCTAGGCGCTGACGGCCTGAGCGGGCTGGGTCGTGACGACCGGAGCGGTGGCGGGCTGGCGGACCTTGACGAGGCCGAACACCCCATCCTTGCCCATCTTGACGATACGCTGATCATTGGCCGTCTTGACCTCGTTCTGCGAGATCCGACCCTTGATGTTCAGGTTCCAGCGACCATCCGGATTCCGGAATCCCTGGAGACTCGACCACCACGTATCCTCGATGATCATGTCGATCGCGAGCGCGGCCGTGCGCTGGAGTTGTGGCTCGTCACCCTCCCGCTTGAAGTTTACGAACATCCGGTCGCGGTGCTGCTCCCTGAGGATATTCACGTCCACGAGATGGAACCCGGCGGCCTTGAAGTCCTCTATGAGGCGGCCGAAGGTGAACGCATCTCCTGGTGCGTACTCGTGGCCGAACATGAGTCGGCCAGAATCCGGAAGAGGGTTGCCGTCGCGATCCTTCCTGTTGAGCCGGAACGCGTCGCGTCCCATCTCCTCGGCCTGATCGATGTACTTCGCCTGGACCGCTCGGGTCAGCTTTGCTTCACGAACGTGGCTCCGAACTCCGAGCGCGATCAGAGCATCGACCCCTGTCTTGAGCACGAAATTCAGTGTCAGAGTATCGCACAGATCCATCAAATGAGTCATCGGAAACCTCCATGAAAATGTGTCCTTTTCAGGACATTGTGCCCATTGCTGGGCAGACGACGCGACCCACCTGGACCGAATCGTAGACAACAAATATATCATAAAAATGGTCTTTTGTCAATAGGCAAGCGAAATAATTTAGCTTAATTTAGCGATGATCTCATCCCTTTACAGAAAGGAATAGGTTGGTATTATTCTACCAACACTCGCAGGCTAAAGCCTGCGGCTACACATTATGAATATCCAAGAACTTCTCTTGCTCCCAATCAGCGAAACAGTTAGCGTTTTTAATCAACCTTTTACATATGTCGGGCGTGTAGAGATCACTCTTGATGATGGATCAAAAATGTATTGGCTTTTTAATGACGAAGACGGAATGCTTTCCGTTGCGCCAGACGAAGAAGAACTAATAACTTTTGACCATCTTGAAGATGAAGTCGAAGCTGATGACAGTGTTTTTTTGCATGGAAAAGAATATGAATTCAGTTACGAAGGCGCTGGAAAGATCACATCGTCTGATGGAGAATCACAAATGGAAACTGATGATCGATATTTGTTTAATGAATATGAATCTTCGGATGGTGAAAAGTTGAGAATTGTGAGCAATGAGAATACTGGCGAGACAGATGCATATCTTGGCAGAATAGTGTCAGAAGACGATTTGAATGAAATTTAGTACAATAAGGGCACCGGCCCTTATTTTGTTTTTTGTGTCATCTCGACCGAGCGAAGCGAGTGGAGAGATCTCTCAAATTAAGAGATCCCTCCGCTCGGCCTTTGGCCTCGGTCGGGATGACAGACAAGCTATGAAAAAACGTTGGCATGACATGTCAAGATCTCGACGCGACGCGCGAGTTGAAGCGTTTCGTTTATTCATTTTATTTTTTGCCGTCGTTATTGGCGTGAAGCTTTTTGTTTTGCAAATCATTGACCACGGTTTTTATCAAGCACTTGCAAGCGGTCAACACGAAATTCTGCGCGAGCTTATTCCAGAGCGCGGGGATGTTTTCATTCATGATTACAAAGACGAGACGCTTGTTCCGCTCGCGACCAACCAACGTTTGGCGTTTATCTATGCTGATCCGCGAAAAATAAAAGAACCAGACCATACAGCACAAGCTCTTGGTGAAATTTTTGGATATGATGAAGAAAAAATTTTGGTGCTTGAAAAACGACTTGATCAACCAACCGATCCTTACGAACCGATCGAACGACAAGTTTCAGACGAAATTTTGGATCGCGTTGTCGCGCTTGAACTTTCTGGAATTTTTTATACACGCGAACTTTCACGACTTTATCCAGAGCAAGGTACTGGCGGACATGTGATTGGTTTTATTGGTTCAGACAAAGATGGAAACAAAGCCGGTCGGTATGGTATTGAAGGATATTTTGAATCATTGCTCGCTGGGACTCCCGGATTTTTGCGTTCAGAACGTGACATTGCCGGTCGTTTGATAGCTGTTGCGGAACGTTCGCTTGAACCAGCGATTGATGGCGCTGACATTGTTCTTACACTTGATCGCACGATTCAGTTCAAAGCTTGTTCGTCTTTAGCAATGGCTGTTGAAAAACATGGCGCTGACAGTGGAAGTATTGTCATTCTTGATCCTAAGACTGGAAAAATTTTTGCAATGTGCGCTGTGCCGGATTTTGATCCAAATCATTATTCAAAAGTTGAGAATATTGATCAGTTTAACAATCCAGTAATTTTTGATTCGTACGAACCAGGATCAATTTTCAAACCAATTACAATGGCCGCGGCAGTTGATGTTAACGCTGTTACACCGGCGACACATTTTACAGATGTTGGTTCTGTGATGGTTGATGGCTGGCCAAAACCACTAGGCAACGCGGAAGGAAAAGTGTATGGAGATGTTGATATGACACAAGTGCTCGAAGACTCGATCAATACTGGAATGATTTTTTCTATGCGCGCGATGGGACAACAAACGTTTGTGGATTATGTTAAACGATTTGGGTTTGGAAAGAAAACTGGAATTGAATTAGAAACAGAGGCTGGGGGAAACATTTCTTCTCTTGATAAGTCATCTGAAATTTATTCTGCAACAGCATCGTTCGGACAAGGCATAACTGTTACACCGCTTCAAATTGCAATGGCGTATGCGGCAATTGCAAACGGAGGAATGTTGAAGAAGCCGCAAATTATAGATGAGATTCGATATGCTGATGGAACAGTTGAAAAACGAACGCCTCAAGATGTCGCGCAAGTGATTGATGAAAAAACTTCGCGCATGCTTGGAGCAATGCTTGTTTCTGTGATAGAACATGGTCATGGAAAGCGCGCTGGCGTTGCTGGTTATTACATCGCTGGTAAAACTGGAACCGCTCAAGTTGCTCGGACTGACGGAATAGGATATTCGAATGATTATACTATCGGTTCGTTTGCTGGTTTTGGACCTGTTGAGGATCCTAAGTTTGCAATGGTCGTTCGTATTGATAATCCTCGAGATGTTGTTTGGGCAGAGTCAACTGCCGCTCCGTTGTTTGGTGAAATGGCACAATTTCTGCTACAGTATTTCGAGATTCCTCCTGTGAGGAAGTGACATTTTAATGTCATCCTGAGCGAAGGCAAAGTTACAGCCTTCGACAAGCTCAGGCAATAACTTTGCCGAAGTCGAAGGATCTCTCAATATGAAACACATCATTCAAAAACTTATCGCGGAGAAGGCAAAAAAATTGATCGAGAAACACAAGCCGATCATCATTGGTGTGACTGGTTCGGTTGGAAAAACTTCCACACGCGACGCGATCGCGACAACCTTGTCAGCCAAATTTGATGTCGCGCCAAACATCAAAAATTACAACAACGAATTTGGATTGCCTCTGACCATTCTTGGAAAGTCATCGCCAGGTCGTTCGATTTTTGGTTGGTTATCAATTTTATTTTCATCTCCAAAAAAATTACCGCAAGTGTTTGTTCTTGAATATGCGATTGATCGTCCTGGTGATATGGATGTGTTGTGTAAGATTGCAAAACCAAGTATTGCTGTAATGACTCGGATCTCGACTGTGCATGCTGAATTTTTTCGTTCGGTTGAACAGTTGGCTGAAGAAAAAGCAAAACTCCTTGCATGTGTTCCTGAAAATGGTTTGGTTGTGTTGAACGCGGATGATCCACTTGTCGTTGGACTCTCCGGTCATGCAAGAGCGAAAGTTTTGACTTATGGTTTTTCATTCAATTCAAATGTACACGCTGTTGATTATTCTCTTTGGACTCGCGAGGATTTTTCATTTGAACCCAATGAGGTGTTTTCAAAATTATCTTTTGGAGTTGAAATGAATGAAGCTGGTCGACTAAATGTTGAAGTGAATAATTTATTAGGAAAAGCTTCAGCGAGTTCGCTTTTGTGCGCGATTGCAATTGCTCGACATCTTGGTTTATCAGACGAAGAAATTTTATCAACTCTACCGAATGCAAAACATGAACCAGGTCGTATGAATCCGATCCCTGGGATAAAAGGTTCACTTATTTTAGATTCGAGTTATAATGCTGCTCCAGCGTCAGTGCTTTCCGCTCTTGAAGTTTTAAGTGAATTTCATCCAGCCGAGAATGCGAGACGAATTGCAGTGCTCGGATATATGGCAGAGCTTGGCCAATACAGCGAGCAAGAGCATCGAATGATTGGAATGAAAGCACAGGAAGTCGGAGTTGATTTTTTGGTGACTGTTGGGGAAATGGCACGCGACATTCGACGCGGCGCAATCGAAGCTGGTTTACAAGAAGATCAAACACAACACTTTTCTGATTCTGTTGAAGCTGGTCGTTGGCTTGATGCGCAATTGAAAAAAGGTGATATTGTTTTAGTGAAAGGATCGCAAAGCGCGCGAATGGAAAAAATAGTGAAAGATATTATGGCCGAACCAACGCGAGCTGAAGAATTGTTAGTTCGTCAAGATTGGAAAGACGTGTAAGCGGGTCCTGTCAGCGTGCTGCACCCCGTCCGTCGTGTCCTCACTTCGTTGCGGGCCTTCGTCCGGGGACCCCGCACACTGCCACCCGCTACATATTTTAAAAAAATACTATGCCAACCAAAAAACAAAAATCCATGTCTGGTTCGATGAAAGCTTTGATATTTATTTTGTGTGCTATCGCTCTTGTGCTTTTGTTGGCGCTATTGATGCGTGAGCAAACTGTCAAATCTCTTAAAGATGAAAAAGGAGCTTTGAAAAAATTAAACGTTGAATTGCAACAAACTTTTGATGATGGTCAAAAAATGAGTTTAGCGCAACGCTTGGGAACTGCCGGAATTGATACATTAAATCTCTGGAAGTTTGAAACTGAAGGATGTGAGATTCCGTTTTGTTTTGCAACGCGAATTGGAGTTGATGGAGTTGAGGATTTTGCGGAGCAGTTTCGTGGCTTGAATCGTTGGAAAGGATATGTGACGGAGTTAAAAGAAGTCCAAGATGGCCCAGAAGACCTAGAGGGCCAAGATGGAAGTCATGAAAAAACATCATCTTGTGAAGCGTTCGCGATTGAAGGCGGCGCAGATTTTCCAATCAACATGGATTTGTTGGCAGACGTAGAAAAGAAATTACTAAAAGCTGGAAATGAAAAAAATCAAGTTGAAATAACTGTTTACTCAATTGTCACAGAAGGAGAACCAATCTCTTGCAACACGCCAGCGTACGTTGTAAACGTGAATCTTTGAATTGACGGTGTAAATTTAAATTTCATTATACTTCCGATCGGAAGTATAATGTTTAATCATTATATGGTAACTTTGTTTGGGATTATTGGCCTTGTAATAGTTTCGATTTCTATTTGGATTAAAAAAGAAAAGAGGCAAGACCTCTTTTTTGTTCTCGGCGGTTTGTTTTTGTTAGTTCACAGTATCGGAATCCAAAGCTGGATTTTTTCAATTTTGCAAGTTGTTTTTATAGTTTCCGCACTGGTTGAACTATTGGAATTAAGAAAACGAAAAAAAACGTAGAATTAACTTAAATATTGCCTGAGCCTGTCGAAGGCAGTATCTATGATTTGGTCAAAATTTTATTAGAATTTGAATTCTTTGAATTCGTCTTCTCCGTAAACTTCATCGTCCCAGTATTTCATATACGTTGGTTTCAAAACCCAAATTTTTGTACCCCATGCGTTTGTTAAAATCCATTTTACAGTAAGTATATCTCGAAGATCAGGAAATTTTTTGTATAAAAGTTTTATTCCAGTTGCAATTTCTTTTGGATTTTTTGCTGTGCTACAAACACCAAGTCCTTGTATTGCTTTTCTATTTCTGTGATTTTTTTGATCAAACCAAGAAATTGAAAAAGCGACTTTTGAATTTTTTTGAATCATCTTGCTGTGCTTGGTATCCTTTGGACTAATGAAATATATTGCTGATTTTTCATCAACACCAAAATATACATTCGCAATCCAAACTTCTTTGTTGCTATGTGTTGCAAGTGTCATCAGCTTTTGTGATTTTAGAAACTTGAGTGGTTTGAGCATAGACATATTGTCATTCTGAAGGAGTTATACGACTGAAGAATCTCCTGATTATATTACACGATTTCTATATAACAAAAAACCGCCAACAAGGGCGGTAAGAAGAGAGAAGAGACTAGATCCCGGGATCCTTTTCAGTCGGTGCCATCGTGACCCACTCGGCAGGATGTTCGAGCACATTGCTGTAAGCTCCGGATCCAGGCGGAGTCTCGACATCTCCATCGAGCTCGAGCGTAGTGAAGAGCTGGATCTTAGTCTTGTCATTATGATTCGTAAGGAATCTCTGAATCATGTCTTTCGTGAAGGAATGGACCGTCTCGAGTGCATTGTGGAACTGTTTTGCCTTGCGCCCGTTACGGCTTACCCCGGTCAAACGAAGCTCGACTCCGATACTGTTTCCGATTTTGACAAGAGAGGTTGGCAACTGAACGCAGAACTCGGCTGGCCGCTTCTCTGTCTGTTTGATGTCGAAGATCATTCTGATGATCGCGAGATGAAAAAGTCTCGCAAAGTCTTGAGAGCGAAACGCTTCGATAATGAATTCCGGAGCACCTTCGGTTATGGATACCTGCAGTTTCACGTTCGTTTCCTTTCGTCAACCATTTGACGCATTTGAAAGTTAACCGATTGAGCGAGTTTTGTCAATGGTTGGTTAGAACAAAATTAAATACCCCACAAATACAATCGCAAAGTCAGCGGCGATGTGAGAAATCCACGGACTCATAATGTTTCCTTGTCGTTCATACAGAAAACACCAAAAACTTCCAACAACGCCGACAAGCAATCCGAAAACGATAGCTAGAAAAGGAGTTGTAAATGCAGACAAGATAATTATGTGATGAAGAGAAAATGCGAGTCCAGAAAGCAAAATGGCGATTTTTTGTTTTGAAAAAGATCGGATCGCTCCAAACAAAAACCATCGCCAATAAAATTCTTCAAAAAGAGAATGAAATACAGAAAAAAGAAAACCGACCATAATGAATACCGTTGGCGTTGCAATGCCGAATGTTTGAGCGCGTGGAAGAGCATCAGTTAAAGCTCGTGCAAAAAGTTCTGGAAAAAATCGGAAGACTCCATAGATCACTACAAACAAAACAATGCCAAGAAAAATTCCCATTATCACGTCCAGAAATTTTATCCCCTTGAAAAAAGTTCCCGATTTCCATCCAATCGCAATTGCAATGAATGGAATTGAGATCATTATCACTTTGATGACACCAAAGATCCACGGAGCGACTGGAGAATCTCCGAGAATTGCCATGTAAAGAATCGCTCCAAGAGCTTGCCAAATCGAAGCGACGATCACCAAGAATATAAGAAATTGTTTTGATTTTTCGTTCATATGTTCCTTTAGAGTACACTACTCTCGATTTATTTTGCATACCCGGTAGTACAACAATGATATTTACATCCGCCGGTATTTTTTTAACTGACATTGGTACGAAACATTACGTAGGGTGTCATATAGATTGTGTTAATACACAGTAGAACAGGTGGCCGATCATTGTTGTCCTGCCGGGCATATTGTGGTACATTTCCGCAGTTGTTGTTACGAATCACGAATTGAACAACGAATTAACGAATGAAATAGCCAGAATTTTCAGAAAAGAAATTCGTAGATTCGTAGCAAAATTCGTTATTCGTAGCACCCAATATCTCTTCATTCGTAGATTCGTAGCAAAATTCGTTATTCGTAACACATATCTCGCTGTGGAAACAACTAACGTTGTTGTTAGATTTGAAAACGTAACATTTGGCTACAATTCTGAAAAACCCATTTTGAATGAGGCGAGTTTTTCTGTTCGTGAAAACGTGAAGTTTACACTCATGGGTCAAAACGGCGCTGGGAAAAGCACGATCTTCAAACTCATCACTGGCGAGCTGAAACCGGATAAAGGAAATGTTTATTTTTCTTCTGGTGCAACAATTTCAACCGCAAAGCAAGTAATGGCGCGTGAACATTTAACGGAAACAGTTCGTGAATATTTTGCGCATGCGTTTGCAGAAGTTCCACGAAATCTTGACAAGCGTATCACTGACACACTTGAGATCGTGAATTTATCAGCGCCGCTTGATAAAAAAGTTGGCGATTTTTCAGGTGGACAGCAAGCGCGATTGCTTCTTGCTTTTGCGCTGATTCAGAGTCCTGACATTTTGCTTCTTGATGAACCAACAAATAATCTTGATCGTGATGGAATTGATCATCTAACTGCATTTCTAATCATGTATCCAAAAACCGTTTTAGTTATTTCTCATGACGCGGATTTTTTAAACTGTTTTACAGAAGGCGTTTTGCATCTTGATGTGTTCACAGGAAAAGTTGAGAAGTATGATGGAAACTATACGGACGTTGTTGAAGAGATTACGGCGCGAGTTGAACGCGATCGCGCAAAAAACGCGCAACTGCTTAGAACAATTCAAGATCGCAAAGATAAGGTGAACTTTTTCGCGCACAAGGGTGGAAAGATGCGCAAGCTCGCGAGCAAGTTAAGAGACGAAGTTGAGGAAGCAGAAGAGAACATGGTTGATGTTCGTCGCGACGATCGCACAATCGGAGATTTCAACATTCCAGCGCAAACGTTTGTTGAACCAATCGTGCATTTGAAAGCTGTGAAAGTTATTCTTGATCATGAACCGCATCGCGTAAAAGTTGATATTACACTTCGAAAAAGGGAACACATGCTGATTGCTGGTCCAAACGGAATTGGAAAAAGCACACTGCTTCGCACGCTTGCCGAAGGGCTAGATAAAGACGCTGTTATAACAAAAGGAGTGAAAGTTGGTTATTACAGACAAGATTTTTCAGGACTTGATTTTGAACAAACTGCATACGATTCACTTGCGGAAGTTATGGAAGTACCTGATAATGAAATACTTCGACACACAGGAGCGAGATTTCTTCTCAATGGAGATGCACTTGCGACAAAGATCGGCGCTTTGTCAGAGGGACAAAAAGGGTTGTTGTGCTTTGCGCGCTTTGTTCTTCAAGAGCCTGGGTTATTGATTTTCGATGAACCGACAAATCACATCAACTTTCGTCATTTACCAGTTATCGCGCGCGCGCTCAATAATTACGAAGGTTGTTTGTTGGTCGTCAGTCACGCTGAAGACTTTGCAAAACAGATTCGATTCGATAGCACATTGGATCTCTCGACACTAATTAAACCCCTGATGTCATCCTGAGCGATAGCGAAGGATCTCTTTACAAAAATATATGAAAGATTTTTTCAACAAGAACAGTACACGAAAAGGTGGAAAGAAGTTTGAAGGAGGAAAAAAGTTTGTTGGCGGGAAAAAGTTTGGCGGAGGTGGTGGATCGTGGAATCGCGATGATGATCGCGGCGAGCGTCCTTCTATGCATAAAGCAACATGTGGTAAGTGCAGTGCGCCATGCGAAGTTCCTTTCAAACCAAATGGCAAAAAACCGATTTATTGCAATGCTTGTTTTCGAAAGGAAGATGGTGGAACTTCATCGCCACGTTACGGAGCGAAAAAGTTCGACCGTTCTAGTTCGTTCGAAAAACCGGCGTTTCGAAGCGCGCCACGTGCTGACAATGACGAAGTTGTAAAGCAATTGAAGGCGTTGAATGTTAAAATGGATCAGCTTTTGAAAGCGCTGACAGGAACTGAAGAGGAAGTTGTAGCGGAAGGCTTTAGCCTTCCAGAAGTTGATGAAGAAGTTGAAGAGGATGAAGATGAGGACGAAGAAGATGATGAATAAAGTAAAAATTTTGTAAAAGAAAAACCCGCTTGGAAAATCCAGATGGGTTTTGAAGTTGTTGTAATACTCTTTATGTCATCCCGACCGGAGGCCGTTCGACGGCCGAAGTGAAGGGATCTCGGACATTTCAGCTAAGATTCGAGATCTCTCGACTCGCATGGATCGCTCGAGATGACAAAAAATAGTAGTCCAAGCGATGGTCTTTTTTTATACAATTAAGTCTTTAGAACTTTGTAATGCAATTGAATAGTGTCAGTGTTGAGCTGTTTTGTTTCAATCAGCTTTAGTTCACATTCAAAATTTGCTTGTGCAATAACAGGAATACCTTTTCCAAATAAAAGTGGTTCAACATCAAAATAAACTTCATCGATTAGTTGTTTTTCAAAAAACGAAGCATTAAGTTTTCCTCCTCCTGCGAGAAAAGCTGTTTCAAATCCTTTTTGCGCAAGGAGTTCAAGAACCTCCTCTGGAGATTTGTCAGTGATGATTACTTTATCTTCACCCCACGTATTTTCAATTGCGGTATGAGATAGGACAATATTAAGCGCTTCTGGAAAAGGAAAATATCCCTGACGAGATGCTTCTAAAAAAGTTCCTTTGCCAAGGATTATATTTCCAGTACGTTTACTTTGATCAAAAAAACCTTGCAGATCCTCTTCTGATGTCCATTCCGAATTTCCATCTTCTGTAGCAATAAAACCATTTGGCGTAATGCCCATGTAAAGAATTGTTTTCATATCGTTTAGATTGACCTAAGAAATCCAGTCCCGTGATTTCATAAAATCAGTTACGTATTTAAATGGAATTAACAATAATGCCCAAGGAATAATTGAGATAACTAAAATTAATAACACGCGCGGATCTGGCACGTATAAACTAGCGAGGTAAATAGCTAAGGTAAAGTTCATGAACGTCACAGATGATGCAATCGTTACCTGTTCTTTGTATGATTTTCGGAAAAACACAAAGTGTGTGAAAAGATGTACACCAATAAAGAACAAAAAAAGGATAATTAGAGATGAGGAAAGATCGTTTAACGCAACATTTATTGCCCCAGCATTTACAGCAATCGAAGAAGCGATCAAAAGTCCTAAGAGGACCAAAGAGATTGACTTAAAAGAAAACGATAGTTTATGGATTTTTACATGTGATACACGTTGGACGATTTGTGCAAGAACAAACGGAACAATTATGACTAAGAACAACCGCCAGACCATTGGTAAAAATGGAAGCTGTACACTTGTTGAAGTTAATACCGTTAACATGATTGGAACAGTGATCGGTGCAAGAAGAGAAGAAGAAATTGTGATGAGTAGAGCCAAAGATTTATTTCCACCAATAACATCAACCATAAGTGGCAGAGACATTCCAGCTGGCATTGTCGATAATAGAACAAGTGCAAATACCATTGTTGGTGTGACTATTGAAGCGATCAAATAAACAATAATTGGAAGAACAATAAGAATAACCATATTCACCTTTAGGAGCATCCTCCACTCTTTTCCAGTTCGAAATAATTCTGCGGTCTCCAGCTTTAGACTGCTCAAAAAAAAGATAATCTGAAGCATTAACGTTGTAAACGGAGAAAAAATAGCTAGTTGCGACGGATAAAATATTCCAAGTGCAATTGCAACAAAGACGATAAAGAGGTAAGACTCGATTATTTTGAAGAAAATATATAAAAGCTTTTTTATCATAGATTAATACATTTTAACATAATGCAATAATAAAACCCCAGCATGAGGCTGAGGCTTTGTTGGTGACCCCACCGGGAGTCGAACCCGACTTTACAGGATGAGAACCTGTCGTCCTAACCGATAGACGATGGGGCCTTACAACTTTTTATTGAACCAAGCCACGAAATATTATCAACACCTTATCGATTTTGCAAGAGTTTATGTTATACTTACACCATGCTCGTGGAGGAATTATTTTTTGAAATCGGATCCATACTAATTCTAGCGGCGTTTTTCTCGTTGATTATTTTTCGTTTTCGTCAGCCGTTGATTCTGGCTTATATCATAACTGGAGTGATTGCTGGTCCAAGCATTCTCGCGCTCACGCAAAGTCAGGATATTTTTTCAGTCATGTCGCAAATCGGCGTGGCGTTTTTGTTATTTACAGTTGGTCTTGGTCTTAATTGGCGATTGTTCAAAGATGTTGGCGGTATTTCTCTTGCAACAGGTGTCGGACAAGTTTTGTTAAGTTCGCTTTTGGGATTTGTTGCGGCGCTCCTTTTAGGATTTGATCCAATTTCCAGCATTTACCTTTCAGTCGCGTTTGCGTTTTCAAGCACAATCATCATCGTGAAACTTCTCATGGATAAAGAGGAAATAGACACTCTTTACGGAAGGATAAGTGTCGGTTTTTTGATTGTCCAAGATTTCATTGCGATTCTAATCCTTCTTGGAATGTCGGCAGTCCGAGGCGGTGCATCACTTGAGCAAGCGTTTATCGACGTTTTTGTAAAAGCGGTAATTCTTTCAGTCGTCATTTGGCTTATTTCAACGAGGATTATTCCAAAATTATTGTCCTACGTTGCGAAATCGCAGGAGATGCTTTTGATATTTTCTGTTGCATGGTGTTTTCTTATCGCAGGTATTTTGGTTTTTTTCGGATTCACAATGGAAGTTGGCGCGCTTATTGCCGGTATCTCACTTTCAGGAAGTTTGTATCAACGCGAAATTAACGCGCGCATTCGTCCACTTCGAGATTTCTTCCTCATGATATTTTTTATTGTTCTTGGAACACAGTTACATCTCGATCAAGCAATGGCAATGGTCATACCTGTTGTCGTATTTAGTCTTTTGATTTTAATTGGCAAACCAGTGATTGTGATTGCGATCATGCGTATTCTCGGTTATCATCCTCGCACAGGATTTCTCACAGGAACGTCTGTCGCACAAATTTCTGAATTTTCTTTTATCTTGCTTGCCGCTGGAATCACGTCCGGACATATACAGAGTGATCTTCTAGCGTTTTCAACAGCAGTCGCGCTGATCACAATTGCAATCAGTGCGTTTTGTATAGAAAACAACGATTCAATTTTTGAAAGAGTTCGTCCACTTTTGCATTGGCTTGAACCAAAACGTACACTTGAAGTAGAAAAGAAACGTAACATTCCCGTTGTGCCGGTTCTCCTGTTTGGCTATCATCCAATTGGTTCAGTGATTCTTCCTGTTGTTCGCAAGCTTCGTCAACCGTATCTGATTGTGGATTTTGATCCAGAAGTTATTCGTTCTCTTTCTGCAATAGGTGAGCCGCACGTCTATGGCGATGTTAGTGATGAAGCGTTTTTAGACGAACTCGAAGCTGATCGCGCGAAAATGGTCATCTCAACAATTCCTGACGCTGTAGTAAGCAGTGACTTGCTTACATTCTTAAAAAACAAATCATTTCGCGGAGTGAGTGTTGTGACTGTTCACACAGAAGATGAAGCTCGGCTTTGTTATCAACTCGGAGCAACTTACGTTATCATTCCAAACGCGCTTTCTGGAGAAAAGTTTGCTGAAATGCTGAAATCTCACAAAACGAAAAAACAAGCATGGACTCTTGACAGAAAGTCGTTTTTGGGATAATCTACTTTGTTCTCAACAAAACTGGAAAGGAGAGAACATGATACCGACACAGGTAACATCACTCTTTTCAGACCCGACATACTGCTCCAGAATTCTTTCGAGAATCACAAGGCATTTCGGCTTTTACAAGGCAGACAAGCCATACACTTGCATGCTGGTTGTGCCGCATGTGGACATTGCGTCCGAAATTCTTCATTACTGCTACGTTGTTCATGTCAGGGATGACCTGCTTGCGTTCGCGGCAGAGATCGAACTCGTTCGTCGAGAAGGAACAACCGACGAGTTTTATTTCGGATCATTTTACTCGTTTGTGCATGAAGGGATGGCTGAAGCTGGAATGACCAAGCCAGGGACTCATATTGTCCTGGGACCTTCAACACAGTTTCTCGAATTTCCGGCTGTTTCGTCGGAGAGTCTGACTCTTGGTGCGCGGAGTCCTGAACTGCCGACGATGTAATTTACTCGTCGGTTTTTTGATAGAAAAGTAGAAGAGTAGTAAAGTAGTAGAGTAAAAGTAGCATGTAGCTAGTAGCAAGTAGCTAGTATATTCGCTTAAGTCTCTAGCATATACTTGCTATCTGCTACTAAATGCTTGCTACTAATTTTTACACTATGCCCGATGCATTATCACGAAAAGAATATATTGAAGAGCAAGAACGCAACATAGATTTAGTTAATGTTGGAGAACCTGCGATTACAGGAATTGCGTTCAAGGGACAACCTGAACGAAAACCGATTTGCGAAGATGTAAAAATAAATGATCCAGACAATGGTTTGTTTTTGGTTGCTGATGGCGTGACAAGAGCAAGCGGTTGGTTTGCATCTCGTGAAACCGCGCGCATATTAAATGAGGGTCTTGGTGAAGAATTGGATGATCAAATCGAACGGATTGCTCAAAATAAAAACCTTGATTCAAAACGCAAAGAAGAATTGATTGACGCCCTTGTTCGATCAGAAATGCGTAGTTCAATTTTGGAAGCTGACAATCACATCATCACAAGAGTCAAAGCTGATTCAAAAATGCGCAATTCCGCAACAACAGTTTCTGTTGCAAAGCTTGTTGAAATGCCTGATGGAAAACAAAGCATTTTTCTTTCTAACATAGGTGATAGTCGAATTTATTTAATGCGCAAAGGGAAACTTTCTCGATTAACAGAAGACGACAGTTTGCTTACACATGCCGTTACAGAAAAAATTATGAGTGAGGGGCAAGCGCGACAAATCGATCAGGCGAATTCTTTAGATGAGGTTCCTGATCGTTGGAAGTTTTATTACAAAACGAGAAATCAAGTAACGAATTCTGTTGGCGGACATGGACTCAAGGGGGTAAAGGTACATCGTTTTGGCGTTGAAAGAGGCGATCGCATTATTGTTGCGTCAGATGGGTTGACAGATCAGTTGAAAGAAAACGAGATTGAATTTGCTTTGCTAGAATTTGAAAATCCACGCGAAGCAGAACGAGCATTGCAACAAAGAGCAGAAAAAATGTCACTTGATGGGACACTTCCTCGTTCAAAAGGTGACGACATCGCAGTTATTGTTCATGAAGTTGAAGAACATGGTCCTGATCGTTCGTCTCGTGAAATTCAAAAAGAATCTGAACCGGAAATTTTTACACCAGAACAAATAGACACATGGCGAGCTGATGCGGCTCGATTGCAACAAGAAATTCGAACTGATAGAGAAAAAGCTTCAAATATTGATTCGGAAACAAAAGAAGGAATAGATCTTCTTATTAAACTCAAAAATAAAGAGCAAGATATTTCCGTTCTTGATTATTGGATCGCGCGAGCGGCTGCGCAGGAGATTAGTAAAGATATTCCAGCACGTTTTGATAAAGGACAATCAGTACAAGTTTTTAGAACTGATCTTGAACCTCCGTCGTATGATCGAGCGTCGTGGACAGTATCTTTGTACGATGCGAAAAATGATCGTTATCTTTTGGATCATCCATCAAAAAAACAACACAGATTTGTTGAACGATTTACACTTGAACTTTGGCAAAAGGGAAGTCTTGTTCGGCCGGACGACATTGTTGACGGATATAAAGTGATTGGAAAGGAAACAGGAGGCAATGTTGTCTTAATGAAGAAAAAGCCAGATGCGCTTGTTCGTAGAGTTGAGACCGAACAAACCGTAGATAAAATGGTGCGTGATGAAATGCAAAAAGCTCGCGCAGCGAAAAAAGAAATGACTCGATCACTTGATCGCGCAAATGCGCTTAAAGACGAAATTCAAACGTTAACAGAGAAAAAAGTGAAATTATTGGCAAAGTAGATTCAATCAGGAGCAGTTTGCACCATGTCTCCGGCCTACGCCGGCCATAGCCGGCTTCGGCCGGCGACGGCCGGGCCATCGGACTGTCGCCGCTGTTCCCTTCGACATACCACAAACTTCCCCTTTTATCCTATCTTATACCACCATCTCATTCTTTAACTCCTTTTCCGCTTGACAATATAAATTAGCACTCTATAATTTGGAGTGCTAATTTGTTTTGGAGGTTGCAGTATGCCCCGTTAGAAGGCCGTTTACTTAATAAGACGGTTTTTAATGAGACATAATTTAGTTTATTACCAAACTATTTAACTAAAAGAAAAAATTTCTCCTGAAATTTTTTCTGGAGGCCTTCTAACGGGGTATGCTTGATTCACGCAAACAAACCATTCTTCAACTCATTATTGAGGATTTCATCCAAACAGCCGAACCGGTTGGTTCAAAGCATTTGGCTGATGATTTTGGAATGGACGTCTCTTCAGCAACAATTCGAAATGACATGGCAGTTTTGGAAGCGGAAGGATATTTAAGACAAACACACACTTCATCTGGTCGAGTCCCTACGGAACAAGCATATCTTTATTATTTGCAAAATGTTGTTCGACCAAAATGTCAGAAAAATGAAGTTGATAATTTGCGCGCTGGAATGCGATCTTCAAACACGGTTGAGTCCGCTCTTAAATCGATCGCGAAGCAACTTGTTGATTTAACGGGTGAGACTATCATTCTTGCTTTTGATCCATCGTGGAGTTACTATACTGGCGTTTCAAATCTTTTTCAGAAGCCTGAATTTCAAGAAAACAATCTTTTTTATTCGATTTCTCGTTTTGTTGATCGGTTTGATGATGTTATCGCGCAAATGTTTGACGCAATACAAGAAGAACAAATGGTTTACATTGGATCACAAAATCCGTTTGGTGATCAGATGTCAACAATCATGATTCGATATCAATTGCATGATGAGCGTCATGGACTTCTTGGTTTGGTCGGACCTTTGAGAATGAATTATTCAAAAAATATTGCGCTTATGGAGCAAGCAAAAGAATTGATTGGAAAATTATGAATGAAGAAAACAAAAAAAACCAAGAGGACAAAGAGGGAATAGGCAAGAGGCAAGAGGAAGAAAAGCAAAAATGTGATGAGTATTTGAATGGTTGGAAACGAGCGCTTGCAGATTATGACAATTTGAAAAAAGAGTTAGCAAATGAACGTGTTCAAATGCGAAACACGGCAATCGAACAAATTTCTTTTTCATTTTTGCCTGTTCTCGATCATTTTGACCAAGCGCTTAAATTCAAACCAGATGGACTTGATGAAAAATCAGAAAAATGGTTGCAAGGAATTTTGCACGTACGAACACAATTAGAAAATGTGTTGCAAGAAATGGGACTTGAGTCGTTTGGAAAAGAAGATGATCAGTTTGATCCTCATTTGCACGATGCAGTATCTGAACAAGAATCGAAAGATGTGGAACTAGGAATTATTTTGCAAGTTCTTCAACGAGGATGGAAACGTGGAGATCATATAATTCGTCCAGCTAAAGTCGTGATTTCTTCTTAACCCTTTGCTACTCTACTACTTTTCTACTTTACTACTATTCTATGAAAATTATCGGAATTGATCTTGGTACAACAAACTCTTGTGTAGCCATTATCGAAGGTGGTCAGCCAAAAGTGATTGAAAATAAAGAAGGCAGCCGCACAACGCCGTCAATTGTTGGAATTACAAAAAGCGGCGAACGCATTGTTGGACTCCCAGCAAAACGTCAAGCAATTACAAATCCAAAAAATACTTTGTATTCGATCAAGCGTTTGATTGGTCGTCGTTGGGATGATTCTGAAGTTCAGCGCGACAAACAAGTCATGCCATTTGAAATTTTGAAACATGGTGATGGAGTGGCAGTTAAAATGAATGACAAAGAATATACTCCAGAAGAAATTTCAGCCATGATTCTTCAGAAAATAAAAGCTGATGTTGAAGAAAAACTTGGAGAGAAAGTTGAAGAAGCGATTATTACGGTTCCAGCGTATTTTGACGATGCGCAAAGAAACGCGACAAAAGTCGCTGGTGAAATTGCTGGTTTGAAAGTTCGCCGAATAATCAACGAACCAACAGCAGCCGCGCTTGCTTATGGTTTTGATAAGAAAAAGGGTCAACAAATCATGGTTTATGATTTGGGCGGCGGAACTTTTGATGTTTCAGTTTTGGATGTTTCAGAAGACACTGTTGAAGTAAAAGCAACAAATGGCGACACACATTTGGGCGGAGATGATTTTGATCGAGTGATAATTGATTGGATTTTGTCAGAATTCAAAAAACAAGAAGGAATTGATTTGAGTAAAGACGCGCTCGCTTTGCAGCGAATTAAAGACGCGGCTGAACGTGGGAAGATCGAACTTTCAACAGCGCAACAAACAGAAATCAATCAGCCGTTTATTACGTCCGATGAAAATGGTCCAAAACATTTGGTCATCACATTTACGCGCTCGAAACTTGAAGAGCTTTGTGGAGATTTGATTCGAAAAACACTTGGACCAGTTGAGTCAGCTCTTAAAGATGCAAAAATTGGAAAAGGAGATATTGACGAAATTGTGATGGTCGGCGGAATGACACGTATGCCGCTTGTTCAAAAAACTGTTGAAGAATTTTTTGGAAAAAAACCGAACATCAGTGTGAACCCTGATGAAGTTGTCGCACTTGGCGCGGCAGTTCAAGCTGGAGTTTTGCAAGGAGAAGTGAAAGATGTCCTGCTTTTGGATGTTACGCCTTTGTCGCTTGGAATTGAAACGCTTGGTGGAGTTATGACAAAATTGATTGAACGAAATACAACCGTTCCAACTTCAAAGTCACAAATTTTTTCAACTGCCGCTGATAATCAATCAACAGTTGAAATTCATGTTTTGCAAGGCGAGCGCGAAATGGCTGGCGGAAACAAAACGCTCGGTCGATTTATTTTGTCTGGTTTGCCAATGGCATCACGTGGTGTTCCTCAAGTTGAAGTTAAGTTTGACATTGATGCGAATGGAATTTTGAATGTTGCCGCAACAGATAAAGCAAGCGGTAAGTCACAGACTATTACGATTCAAGGCTCAACAGGTTTGTCAAAAGATGAAATTGAAAAAATGAAACAAGACGCGCAAACGCACGCAGAGGAAGATAAAAAACAAAAAGAAAAAGTTGAACATCAGAATCTAGCAGAGACAATGATTTATACTGCGGAGAAAATGTTGAAAGACGCTGGAGAAAAAGTAACAGCAGAAGAGAAAAAAGAAGTTGAAGAAAAAATTGAAGCTTTGAAGAAAGTAAAAGACAGTGATGATCACGAAGCAATCAAAAAAGCCGCTGATGAACTCTCGACTGTCGCGCAAAAAGTCGGAGCAAAAATGTATCAGGAACAATCAAATCGTCCCCCTTCCCAAGGGGGACAACAGGGGGATGCCGGTGATTCTAAAAAAGACGAGCCGGTTGATGCTGAATTTAAGGAGAAACCAAGCGAGACCTAGAGTCGTCCCCATTCCCAAGGGGGACAACAGGGGGTTGCCGATGTTTCAAAAACAGATGTCGCACATTCACGGCGTCTGTTTTTAGTTGACAATAGTCAGGTAATGTGAGATTATTACGCGTCTGGTTTACAGCACCAGCAAACAATCAACAAGCTGTTGAAGGAAATAGCCATGATCCGTTCGGTCAATCTGATCGTGATCCTTGACAAGACAGGTCGTCATTCTGTCAATATCGCTCCTACTGACTGCGACGACTTGACGCAGGCGCAAGCATTCTTGATTGATTTTGGCAGTGAGGAAAAAGTCGTCGATTTCATTTCCCTAGATGAACCAGAGCCTGAAGACCCGGCGTTCGCAATTTTTGAGCAACTGCTCAAAATGGAAGACACACTGGGAACGATCGAGGGTATTCTGACAACCGTGTTCTTGCGTGGTCTGCGTATCCCGCATGACGTCGCGGCTGGTCTTGCGTGATCAGTTTCTGAATTACAAACGTTCTTCACCTAGGTTGAAAGGAAAAACAATGGCAACGCTTCGTGATCTGCTCATTGTCTACAACGAAATCGATCTGGCATTTTCGTTTTTCCGTGCAAGCGATAACGCAGTGAAGCGATTCAACGAACTTGCTGACGCGGCTCGCGATGCGGTTATAGAGGAGAATGGGCTTCAAAGTTCGGATGCCGCACTACTCACTTTGCCTCACAGTACTCCGCTTGGCGAGAAGTCGTTGGCCGCATTGGAGGCTCTCAAGTCGTTCTGTCCCCAGCGTTGAATGTCATTCTAGACATCGCTCGGGGATTTTTTGTTTAAGAACGTGCTATAATTTACAAAATTCGTGATTTAGACTATTATTCCAAACTCGAGATCCTTCGGCCTCTGGCCTCAGGATGACAGAAGCATGTGATTTATGTCCAAAGATTACTACAACATTTTAGGTGTTTCAAAAAACGCATCACAAGAAGAAATTAAACAAGCGTTTCGAAAACTTGCGCACAAACATCATCCTGACAAAGCCGGAGGTGATGAGGCAAAGTTCAAAGAAATCAACGAGGCCTACCAAATTCTTGGTGATGATAAAAAACGAAAACAGTACGACCAATTTGGTTCTGCCGCGTTTGAAGGATTTCAAGGAGGCGGAGCAGGGCAAGGTTTTGGTGGTTTCTCCGGCGGAGCCGGACCAGGCTCCGCCTGGGATTTTTCTGGTTTTTCTTCAGGTGGTTTTGAAGACTTGGGCGATATTTTTGGAGATATATTTGGAGGCGGTGGACGTCGTCAACAAAAATCACGCGGTCAGGATATTCAAGTCGATATTGAGCTTTCATTTCGCGATTCTGTTTTTGGTGTTGATAAAAATATAACGCTCACAAAATCTTCTGCGTGTGGACGTTGCGGTGGAAATGGTGCTGAACCAGGATCAAGCATGAATACATGTCGAACTTGCGACGGAGCTGGAATTGAAATTGCAACAGAGCGCACGATTCTTGGTGTGATGCAACGAAAGCGCACTTGCTCAACATGTCATGGAATCGGTGAGGTTCCAAAAAAATCATGTTCAACTTGCAATGGAGAAGGGATTGAAAAACGTCAACGAACTTTGGAAATAAAAATTCCAAGTGGTGTTGAGAACGGATCAATACTTCGAGTTCGCGGCGAGGGCGAAGCAATTAAACATGGACAGGCAGGGGATTTGTTTGTTCGTATTCATGTGAAATCCGATCCACGATTCAAACGAGAAGGCGCTGATATTTTTTCAAAAGCAAAAGTTGGATTTACGCAAGCGGCTCTTGGCGATACAATTGAAATTGAAACAATTGATGGAAAAGTTGAATTGACAATACCAGCCGGAACTCAATCAGGAACAGAATTTCGTTTGAAAGGGAAGGGTGTGCAAATGAGTCGTGGACGTGGAGATCAATTTGTTACAGTTCAAGTTATAACTCCAAAAAAACTCGATCGTAAGCAAAAGAAACTACTCGAGGAGTTGGATTTGAAAGAATAGTCTGTCATTGCGAAGCTCGAACTATATCGAAGGGAACAACGGCGAAGAGTCCGTTGGCCCGGAGATATAGTTTGGCTTCGAAATGACACAATCAAATTGTGTTTAATGTTATACAGAAAAAAGGAAAAGCAAGGCGCGGAAAATTGATTCTTCCGCATGGTGAAGTTGAAACGCCATTTTTCATGCCAATCGCAACAAAAGGCGCTATCAAAACTCTTTCATCAAAAGACATGAAGAATCTTGGCGCGCAGATTTTGCTTTCAAACACTTATCATCTTTTGTTACGCCCTGGACTTGAAGGAATAAAAAAACTCGGAGGTTTACACAAGTTCATGAATTGGGAAAAACCTATTTTGACTGACAGCGGTGGTTATCAAGTTTTCAGTTTGGCACGACTCAATAAAACCACTGATGACGGAGTTGAATTTCAATCTCATATTGATGGATCACGTATGAAACTTACGCCAGAACTATCAATGGAAATGCAAACTGCGATTGGATCAGATATCGTAATGCAATTTGATGATGTCGCGGCAGGTGATTCTAGTTATGAGCGTTATAAGGAAGCGATGGAGAGGTCACTAAAATGGGCGAGACGATGCAAAGAATACTTAAACATGAGCAACAGCACCATGTCTCCAGGCCATCGGACTGTCGCCGCTGTTCCCTCCGACATGGCACCGTCGCTCATGTCAGACATGGCGTCGCCGTTTTTGTTTGGAATTGTTCAAGGAGGAACACATGAAGATTTGAGACAACGCTCTGCAGAAGGTTTGGTTGAAATCGGATTTGACGGTTACGCGATTGGTGGACTTTCTGTTGGTGAGCCGAAAGAGGATTGCTATCGTTTTACGGAATTTACAACACAATTTCTTCCAGAAGACAAACCTCGTTATTTCATGGGAGGTGGAATGCCAGAAGAAATCGTGCGATATGTATTTATGGGTGTTGATATGTTTGATTGTGTTCTTCCAACACGCAATGCGCGACATGGATCACTTTTTGTTTGGAAGCAAGATCCAGTGGCAATTGATTTTGAGAATTTTGAACAAAAGTTCTATTCTCTCAAACACATCACAAACGAGGCCTTTCAATTTGACACAACAAAAATCGACCAGTTTTGTGAATGTGAAACGTGTCAGACAACAACACCAGCATATTTGCGTCATCTATTCATGACACAAGAACTTCTTGCGTATCGGTTGGCGACAATCCACAATTTGACGTTTTATTTGAAACTCATGCAGTCGCTCAGGAATGTGATAGAATAGATTTGAATATGGTTTTGGGTTTTGGGTTCTAGGTTTTAGGTTTCGGATATGACTCAAACACCCAATACCTAACACCCAAAACCCAAAATATGTTTTTCCAACTGTTTTTTTCGCGTATTCTTGGCCTGCCATTTTGGTGGTACGGGCAAGGATTGAAGTTGTTTGTTGAACATTTTTCTCTCGCAATTTCAAACTTTTCAAATTTACTCGCGGTCCGCGTTTGGGCTAAAAATCTCTTTGTTCCAATGTATGGTGAGACGACTTTTGTCGGACGAGCGATAAGTTTTGGAATTCGTCTTGTAATGCTTATTGTTCGCTCGCTTGGTGTTGCGATTTATATATTTGGAACGATTATTGTTTTCATGGTTTATATTTTAATTTTACCGATTTCAATTGTTGGATTTTTTTATCATCTCTTCAGTTTCCTATGAATCCAAGATTTTCAATTTCGATTGGGAAAAAACAATATGTTTGGTCGCAAGAACTTACAAGTTCTGCGATTGAAAAGCGAAATGCCAAACATCGTGCTGAAAAACAAATCGGTGTGAGTTTTATGTTGATCGCTGGTTTGTGTTTCATTGTTGTTTTGCTTTTTGCAATTTTGACAAATGATTATTTCTTTTTTCAATCATCATTTTGGTTGAAACAAAATGGCCTTGCTTTTTTATTTTTCTTGTCATTAGTATTTTTACTGCTTTCTGTTTCACATCTCGCGCAAACTCTTGCAGTCAAAGATAAAATTCCGTTTCGACCTTTGGGTGAAAATGTTCTCACACCATCATCAATCCTTCAAAATATCGAACAAATAAACATCTCGCCTTTGTTTTCTCAACAAGCGCAGTTGGTTGTTGATGCCGCGTTTTCTTTGGCAAAACAATTTGGTCACGCGCAAATGGAACCAATTCATTTGTTTGTTTCAGCACTTTCCGATGAAAATTCAGCAGCAGTGCTTGGCCGTTTACAAATTGTTTTTGAAAAAATCAAAGATCCACTTGGTCGTCGTTTGGCTTCACGTCAGCTCGGTTCGGATGTGTCGTTCTCTGATAATACTGAACAAGTTCTTTTGTCAGCATTCGTTAACGCATATGTGCAAGGTCGCAATTCAGTAGGAGCGATTGAGATATTTATTGAAAGCTTCAATCGTGATCAATTTATTCAGGAATTGTTTTTCGATCAAGGTGTGACAACCGAACAACTTGAAAACATGGTTGAGTGGGTTCGTATTCATGAAAAAATGCTTGAGCGATACGAAGATTATCGTAGATCGGCTTCCCTCAAACCAATCGGAGCAATGAATCGCGCGATGACAGCGATCGCAACCCCGACACTTGACGCATTTTCTGAAGACTTAACTACTGCCGCTATACAAGGAAGACTATCTATTTTAGTTGATCGTGAAAAAGAGCTCGAAGAAATTTTTCGCATAATTGAAGGTGGGCGAGAGAGTGTCGTGCTTGTTGGTCCTGATGGTGTTGGAAAAGAAACAATTCTTGGTGGAATCGCGCAACTCATGGTAGAAGAACGCGTGCCGGAGATTTTGCAAGACAAACGACTTGTACGAATTTCAATTCCAAATCTTATTTCAGGAGTTGAACTTGCTGAAGCGCAGGATCGTTTAATGCAAGTTCTTTACGAAGCCATTCGTTCAGGGAATATACTTTTGGCATTCGTTGATTTGGATCAGCTTTCAGCCGAACTCGCACCAGTATTTGTTGATTTCATGACTCGTGGTGGCGCATTTGCAATCGCGACAACAACTCTCGAGGGGTACACATCAACAATCGAACGTTCTGTGCTTGGTCGTGTGTTTCAAAAAGTGTCAGTGTCAGAACCTGAACCGAGAGAGGCGATTCATGTTCTTGAATCAAAAGTTCTGGGAATTGAAGCAAAGCATAATGTGACTTTTACTTACATGGCGATTGAAAAAATTGTTCAATTGAGTGATCGTTTCATGCATGAAAGTTACTTGCCTCAAAAAGCAATTGAACTTGCAAAGGAAGTGGCGGTCATGGTTGCAAAAGAAAAAGGAGCTGAAGGACTTGTCACAGATGAAGATGTTGCGAAACTTGTTGCAGAAAAAACCGGTATTCCGACAACTCGAGTTGAAGAAAAGGAAAAAGATATTCTTCTTCACTTGGAAGAACGAATGCATGGGCGAATCGTTGGACAAGACGAGGCAGTAGTCGCTGTTTCGTCTGCTTTGCGTAGGGCACGTACACAACTTGGAAGTCAAAAACGTCCGATTGCGACTTTTTTGTTTCTTGGTCCAACTGGTGTTGGAAAAACCGAGCTCGCAAAAACTGTTGCTGAAACATATTTTGGAAGTGAAGAGAACATGATCCGTTTGGACATGTCAGAATACCAACAAGAAGCAAGTGTTATGCGTTTACTTGGACGTCCAGGTGAAAACGAAGGTGGTTTGCTCACAGAAGCTGTTCGTCAGCGGCCATTCGCGCTAGTTTTGCTCGATGAATTTGAAAAAGCACATCCAGAAATTTTGAATCTCTTTTTGCAAGTGTTTGATGACGGGCGTTTAACTGATACTGCTGGTCGAACAATTGATTTCACAAACACGATTATTATCGCGACATCGAATGCTGACACAGAACATCTTGAAGAGGTTTATCGTCCAGAACTTTTGAATCGTTTTGACGGAGTTATTGTTTTTCATCCACTTAATCAGGATCAGATTGTTGAGATTACTCGCAGAATGATCACATCTGTTTCTGAAAGACTTGAAGCAAAAGGAATTCATTTGCGAGCTGAAGAAGAAGTGATTTTTAGTCTTGCGCAAAAAGGTTATGATCCGAAATTTGGCGCGCGTCCTTTGCGACGTCTTGTACAAGAAGAAGTTGATAACGCGATTGCAAAAGCTCTTCTTGAGGAAGAAGTGAAACGTCGTGATACTATTGTTCTTGAAAAAGATGGAATTAAAATCGAACGAGCTCCTGAATTATGACGATCATTTTACTAATCTGGGCGATTGTTGCGTTTGCAATCTCTTTTTTTGTAACAGTTTTCGTAAAGCATTTGGCATTTCGCGCTGACTTAGTTGATAAACCAAATCGCGGTAGAAAAATTCACTCTCGTCCAACAGCAAGGCTCGGAGGTCTTGCTATTTATGTTGCATTTTCGATTGTTGTTATAGTTTTGCTTTTAACTTCGCCACAACTTACATCAGGTGAAATTACAGCAACGCACTATATTGGTTTGCTTGTCGGAGGACTTGTACTCATGGTTGGCGGAGCAATTGACGACAGGTTTGATTTGCCTCCGTGGCTTTCTTTTTTTTCACCAGTTCTTGCAACACTCATTTTGATCGGTGCTGGTATTGAAGTTGAAAAATTAACGAATCCATTCGGTGGAGTTGTTTACTTAACATCATTTCAATCAGACATTTTGGTTTTTGTTTGGCTTATGGTTGTCATGTATACAACAAAATTTTTGGATGGATTGGATGGACTTGCAACAAGTGTGAGTTCCATTGGCGCGTTTATGATCGTGTTACTTTCATTGACAGCGGCTTATTATCAACCGGATGTTGCGCTACTTGCTTCTGTCGCGATAGGAGCTTTTCTTGGTTTTCTTTTTTGGAATTTTCATCCGGCTTCAATTTTTCTTGGTGAAGGCGGAAGCACATTTGTCGGATTTGTTCTTGCGTCGCTTGCTGTAATTTCTGGTGGAAAACTTGCAACAGCTTTGCTTGTGCTCGGCATTCCGCTTCTTGATGTTGTATGGATTATTATTCGAAGATGGAAAACAGGTGGTGTGCAAAGTATTTTTCGAGCTGACAGAAAACATTTACATCACCGCTTGTATGATCTTGGTTGGGGACAAAAGCAAATTGTTTTCGTCTATATTTTTGTTGCGTTTGCATTTGGCGCAAGTACTTTGTTTTTGCAAAGTCGCGAAAAGCTGACAGCGCTTGTTTTACTTGGACTTTTGATGTTGATCGCGGCAGTGATTTTAGTTCAGCAAGAAAAATCAAAAATATGAAAGTTTTGACAATAGTTGCATTAGTGTTGTTGGTCGGAGTTTTGTTTATGGTAATTCGTGAGAGATCCTTCGACTCGCTTCGCTCGCTCAGGATGACACCAATTGAAACTAAAGTCACATTTCCTGACGGATACCAACTTATGCCACTTGTTGCCGATAATGCGATTGCAGCAAAGCTCGGTCTTTCAGAACAGATCGAACCAGCTTCAATGTTATTTATTTTTGATTCTAAAACAATCGGTTCGATTTGGATGAAAGGAATGCATTTTTCAATTGACATAATTTGGCTTGATGGAGAAACAGTTGTTGGTTTTGAAACAGATGTTCAAGTTGAAGATCCGCCGGTTACGATTTATCGGTCGCCAGTTCCGGTTGATCATGTTTTAGAAGTCCCGGCCGGGTTTGTAAAAGCACGCAATTTGGGTGTGGGAAACCAACTTGACATTGAATTGGGTGAAGAGTAAAATTCTCTCGTTCTTAGTAATTAAAGGCGAAATATGAAGAAGCTTGCTGTAATTCAAACAGGAGGAAAACAGTATCTTGTTGGAGAAGGACAAGAACTGAACGTAGAGAAACTCGAAAACGAGGTTGGCTCTTCTATTGAATTTGATGCGCTTTTAGTTTCCGATTCTGATGGAAAAGATACAAAAGTAGGGAAACCTACTGTTAGCGGCGTAAAAGTGAAGGTGACCGTGCTTGAACAAGGTCGCGCGAAAAAAGTTTCCGTGATCAAGTACAAGCCGAAAGTTCGATACCGACGTAATGTCGGACATCGACAGCCTTTCACGAAGATCAAGATTGATCAAATCGCCGCCAATTAGAGCGGCGATTTTGTTTCTTTGACAAATGAACGGTCGCACCATGTTTCCGGGCCAGCGGACTTTTCGCCGCTTATGGCGGCTAGAGTTTGAGAGAGAATAGAAGAGGAGACACATATGAAATCAACAAATACAATCAAACCAAAACAAGTTCTAAAAGCAATGTGGTCGTATATCAGACCGTATCGCTTCACGTACTTATTTGTCTTATTTGAAGTATGTCTTGCGAGTTCTGTTGATATTTTCGTTCCGGTTTATTACAAGCGATTTTTTGATCTGCTTACCGGCGGAATTTCAGTAGAATCATCTCAATTGGCTTCTTCACTCATTGGGACAATCACAATCGTTCTTTTGTTTCACTGCGCCGCATGGATATTCTGGCGATCATCCGCGTTTATCATGACGTGGCTTCAGCCAAGAATTTGTGCAGACATTGTTCAATCATGTCATGCAAAACTTCACAGTCAATCATTCGGATTCTTTCTTGATAGCTTCACAGGTTCGATTGTGAGAAAAGTTGGACGTTTTGAACGTGCGTATGAGGCGCTGTCCGAAATACTCGAGTACAAGTTCCTTCCACTGCTAATTACAATCGTCGGATATTTGTTCGTGCTTTATTCACAACATTATCTGCTTGCCGTTATCATGTTTGTATGGCTTGTCGTATATCTTGTTTTCCATGTTTTCTATTCAATGTGGAAATTAAAGTATGACTCCATACGCGCAAAGACTGACTCTGAAGCTTCAGGTGTGCTTGCTGATTCCATCTCAAATGCTGTCACTGTAAAGTTGTTCACAGGTTTCTCATTTGAGAAAAATCTCTTCAAAGAAGTGACAGAGCGATTACGAAAAATACAAACGTTCTGTTGGAATCTAGCTGAACTTACAGACGCGATTCAAGCCGGGCTCATGATTGCGATCGAGTTTGCTTTGATGTATTACGCGATCAAATTCTGGCAACAAGGGCTTCTGACAATTGGTGACTTTGCGCTCATTCAAGGATATCTCGTTGGCTTGTTTGGAAAGTTGTGGGATCTTGGCCATGCGATTCGCAAAACATATGAAGCATTTGCTGACGCGAGTGAAATGGTTGAGATATTGGAAGCAGAGCCGGATGTTATGGATGTTCGCAATGCCAAACCGCTTGATCCACAGAATGGTCGAATTGAATTTCGCGACGTGTATTTCAACTTCAATGAAACTCGGCCGATTCTAAAAGGACTTAATCTCATGATTGAGCCTGGAGAAAAAGTTGGACTTGTAGGACCATCTGGAGCAGGGAAATCGACGATTGCGAAATTATTGCTTCGTCTTTACGACTTGGATCGCGGAAAAATCATTGTTGGAAATCAAAACATCGCGCGAGTGACGCAGGAAAGTTTGCGTTCACAGATCGCGGTTGTTCCACAAGAGCCGATTTTGTTTCACAGAACGATCATGGATAATCTTCGATACGGCCGCCGCGATGCGACTGATGAAGAAGTGATTTCAGCGGCAAAGAAAGCTCAATGCCACGATTTCATTTCTGAACTTCATGACGGATATGAAACTTTCGTTGGTGAGCGCGGAGTGAAATTGTCCGGCGGCGAACGACAACGAGTTGCAATCGCAAGAGCGATTCTCAAAAACGTTTCGATTCTTGTTCTTGATGAAGCAACGTCTTCACTTGATTCTGCGTCAGAAGCGTTGATTCAAACAGCGCTTCATGAACTTATGGAAGGAAGAACAACGATCGTTATCGCGCATAGACTTTCAACGATCATGGAAATGGATCGAATTGTCGTGGTTGATAACGGACGAGTTGTTGATGAAGGAACGCACGAACAATTACTTCGACACAAAAAAGGAATCTATAAAAATCTCTGGGAGATTCAGGCCGGCGGGTTTATGCAGTGAAAATAGGCGGGGTCCCTAGACCCCGCCTCATAACCTTGCGGGGTCTAGGGACCCCGCCTATGAATGATGTGATGAAATGTCAGAAAGAGGTGGCACACAGCAGGGAAAACGTCCCTGCTGTTTTTATATTTGTGTCATTGCTAAGAAATTGTAGCGGAAGGCTTCAGCATTTGTATAATCTATGAAAGTGATGTAGCGGAAGGCTTCAGCCTTCCAGTATGAATGGAACGCTAAAGCGTTCCGCTACAACCTTGATAATAAAAAAGAACTCTGCATCAATAACCCAAGATTGGATCAAAAACACAAAGTCCAGAGAACATCAGCCTTCGCTAAAGCTACGGCTGACAAGAGAGCTAAGATACTTGCGAGGGAGCAACGAACACGATCCGAGAGTCTGGATTCCAATGATCGACTGGGCGACCGCTGCCCGCACCGAGACAGAGGTCATCATCAACGTGGATAACGTAGAACACGTTGAGATCATCATCCGAATCGGAAATTGCTTCCATGGCAATCCAGAGCCACTCGCTCTTGGGTTGATCCTTGAGGAACAGACGCAGAGCAGGACCAACTTCTGCAGGACAGAGCAGATAACCTAGAACCTTGATTGCAGTGTTAACATCTGTCGTTGTTCCACCATTTGGAAGACCGAGCTCTGCAACAGTCGCAGATGCTAGATGGACTCCGATCTGCTCTTTGGAACATGTTATCTTTTTCAGGATGCTACATGCCCAGTGGGTGATATCGAATCCAGCCGATTCAAGAGCTTGTTCGTAAGCCTCGGGAGTCTTATAGACACCCAAGGTTACTATCCAGCGAACAGGGAACGTTGGCCACGGATTCTTTTTGCGAAGAAATCGCTTGAAAGCTGTGAGCCACATTGCTCCGTCAGAACCAGCCAGCTTCTCGTCCAGATCACCTTTCGGTCCCCGTACTTCGGAGAGCGGAAGGTTACCGAGCATACCTTGCGACATGGTCAGTCTCCTTTCCTGAAACCGCTAGCCTACCGATTCTGGATCCATTCCAGTTTCGGTCTGCGTTTGTTAAAAGCGGCGGTTTGTTCCGCTTGTGTCATTCTGAGAGAGTTCTACGAACGAAGAATCTCACAAAACGGAGATCCTTCACTTCGTTCAGGATGACGGAGAGATTTACACAGTCGGAATAAACCGCTACTTTCAACAACGCAATAAGATATCACTAATCAGCCAAAATGTCAAGGATTTGTTCAGTTACCCTTCTGAGGTGACAATCTGGTAGGTTAGGGGTAACA
>Ga0265296_1000284_pt1 | contig 87929 bp, 82 predicted proteins | sample MunlanPumphouse1_FD_189073 | JGI IMG/M metagenome (GOLD analysis project Ga0265296, IMG submission 189073) | Groundwater microbial communities from a municipal landfill in Southern Ontario, Canada - Pumphouse #1 | ecosystem: Environmental > Aquatic > Deep subsurface > Groundwater | place...
GTATCTTCTAATTTTATGTCTTATTTAAAATCATTTAATCAATTACCTTTGCTCAACCAGGCTCGCGCTAAGGTGGTTTAGCAAAGTTGATATACTGGGTATGCCCGGTAATACAACTTTGCTAGCGTTCGCCCTAACCACCGTATCTTCTAATTTTATGTCTTATTTAAAATCATTTAATCAATTACCTTTGCTCAACCAGGCTCGCGCTAAGGTGGTTTAGCAAAGTTGATATACTGGGTATGCCCGGTAATACAACTTTGCTAGCGCTCGCCTCAAACATCTTAGATTATAAAATTATGTTTTATTTAAAATCATTTAATCAATTACCTTTGCTCAACCAGGCTCGCGCTGAGGTGGTTTAGCAAAGTTGATATACCGGGTATGCCCGGTAATACAACTTTGCTAGCGCTCGCCCTAACCACCATCTATTATAACTTTATGTTTTATCTAAAATTATTTAATTATTTATTCTTGTCTAACCACGCTCGCGCTGAGGTGGTTTAGCAAAGTTGATATACCGGGTATGGAACTTGATTCACGTTTTGAAATAAATACCTTTGCCGAGACGAATTTCCGCAATCAGTCGCGCCGTTTTGGCATAAAATTAGACGACCGGCGCCGTCATGTTTATATTGTCGGTAAAACTGGAATGGGCAAATCGGTTATGGAGGAGAATATGGTTTACAACGATATTAGAGCCGGCCAAGGCGTGGCGGTGGTGGATCCGCACGGTGATTTGGTGGAGAATTTACTGGAATTAATACCGGCCAAGCGGATAAATGACGTGGTGTATTTTAATCCGTCCGATGTTGATTATCCAGTGGCTTTTAATCCGTTAGAAACAGTTGATCCTAAGTATCGCCACTTGGTGTCATCGGGCTTGATTGGCGTGTTTAAGAAAATTTGGGCTGATTCCTGGGGGCCGCGTTTGGAATATATTTTACGCAATGCGATTTTGTCGTTGTTGGAATATCCCGGTTCCACGCTTTTGGGCATTACCCGCATTTTAGTTGACAAATATTATCGCCGAAAAGTGTTGGAAAAAGTCAGTGATCCGGTGGTAAGATCTTTTTGGATTGATGAGTATGATAATTACAATGAAAAATTCCGCACCGAGGCGATTTCGCCGATTCAAAACAAAATTGGTCAGTTTTTGTCGTCATCGGTGATTCGTAATATTGTCGGTCAGCCAAAGTCGTCCATTGATTTGCGGGAAATTATGGATCAAGGAAAAATTTTGTTGATGAATTTATCCAAAGGCCGGGTGGGCGAGGATAACAGCGCCCTACTGGGGGCGATGATGATTACTAAAATACAGTTGGCGGCGATGAGCCGGATTGATACGCCGGAGCGCGAGCGGCGCGATTTCTTTTTATATGTTGATGAATTCCAAAATTTCGCTACCGAAAGTTTTGCTAATATTTTGTCGGAGGCGCGCAAATATCGTCTTAACTTAACTATTGCTCATCAATATATTGAACAGTTGGGCGAGGTGGTAAGGCCGGCAGTATTTGGCAACGTCGGTACAATGGTTTTGTTCCGGGTGGGAGCGGAAGACGCGGAATTTTTGGAAAAAGAATTTGAGCCGGTTTTTACGCGGGAGGATTTGGTGGCCCTGCCCAAATACCATATTTATCTTAAGTTAATGATTGATGGCGTAACCAGTGATCCGTTTAGCGCCATAACTTTGCCGCCGGCCGCGGTCAAAACTAATAATCGCGACAAGGTAATACGGGTGTCGCGCGAGCGTTATGCCACTAATCGTTCCGAGGTGGAAGAGAGAATTTTCCGCTGGGCGGGAGTAGAAGATTTATTTAAAAAAACCGCCGCCCAAGAATCAACCAGTTTGGATCCGGAAAATGACCGCTACCGCGGCGTTTATTCCTCGGTTAACCCTAAACGAGGCGACGATGATGAGAGGCCGCGTCTGAATTTAACCCAACCGCGTACTGATTTATTTGAGGCGGGCTGTTGGGTGTGCGGCCGAAAGGTTCAGTTGCCGTTTAAGCCCGATGGGATTAGGCCAGTTTATTGCAAAGACGATATGAAAAAGGTTCGTCAGGGATTAATTGCCAAGCCTAAACCGCCGCTAATGGTTATGGAGGCGCCTAAAGATGAGGCGTCTAAAGATGAGGCACCCGATTCTTTACCAGTCAGCGCGCCCGAATCGTCGTTGGCGGCCGAGCCGCTCCTTGAATCAGTTTATGTTGCTACCACAGCCGACCGGGCCGTGGTTGATTCAGTTGCCGCCGCGATTGGGGTTGCTAAAGTTCAGCCTGTTACAATTACAGCTGACGCGTTTAGACAGTCTGACCAGCCAGCCAAGTTGGCCAAACCGTTTGATCCGTTGGCTGTTAGCGGGTTGAAGTCAAGTAACCCGCTAGCCGATAAAACTGAACCGCACCAAGTTAAGCCCGGACAGGTTATTCATTTTGATTAATATTATGGTATGACTTGGTTAACCGCGGCCTTACTATCGGCTGGCTTTGCCGGCCTAACGGCAATTTTAGCTAAAATTGGAATTCAGGGGGTTAATTCCAATTTAGCCACCGCGATTCGGACAGTTTTTATATTATTGTTTGCCTGGGCGGTAGTTTTAGCGCAAGGTAAGTTGAGTGAGCTTAGTGGTTTATCCGGCAAGACCTGGTGGTTTTTATTTTTTTCTGCCGTGGCAACTGCTTTATCTTGGTTGTTTTATTTTTATGCTCTTAAAATCGGTGCCGCCTCTAAGGTTGGGCCGATTGATAAACTGTCGCTGGTATTTACGGTGGTGTTGGCGGCGGTTATTTTGGGTGAGAGTTTGACTTTTAAAGTAATTGCTGGCACTATTTTAATGGCCGCCGGCGCCATATTAATTGCCCTCTAATTATACTTATTATGCCACAAACTAATGAACGGTTGCAGGATTTTATAGCCAAAGCGCGGGCCGCGGGTAAATCAACTGAGTTAATTCGCGAGCTGTTGCTAAAGTCAGGTTGGACCACTGAACAGGTAGCGCCTTATTTAGATAGCGGTGACGAATTGGTACCGCCACCACCACCTGCGCCCAAATCTTCGGGTCGCGATATATTTTTTTACTTACTCGCTTTTTTAACGCTTGGAATTAGCGCAGTAGCCTTGGGGAATATTTTATTCTCTGTGATTAATCGCTATTTTTCAGATGTTGTTGCTAACGCAGGGTATTATTATGGCTCCGCGACCTTAACACAGGCATTAGCTTCGTTAATTGTAGCGGCGCCGGTTTATTATCTCGTTACTTGGAAGATAAATCATGACCTTGCGCGTGGTATCATCCAAGGGCGATCGAATGTACGCAAGATTTTAACTTTCTTAGTTCTTTTTTTCGCGAGCGCTACAGTAATAGGCGATATCATAACCCTTGTTTATCGGTTTGTTAGTGGAGAGGTAAACACGCGTTTTATACTTAAAGTAGTGGTTGTCCTTCTTATAGGTGGATGGATCTCGTGGTATTACTGGATTACTCTTAGGCAAGACGAGCGGGCCGAGCACGAGCCTGGTTATCAAGTGCCTCTTATTTGGCGTCGCGGCCACAGTTTGGCATTGGCTATAGTGGTGTTGTCAGCGATAGTTTCTGGTTTTATTATTGTTGGTTCTCCAGCAAACCGGCAGGCATTTGTTCGAGATCAGGCGCGTGTAGGTGATTTGCAGCAAATATCATTTGGTATTCAGAATTATTACAACGTGAATAATACCTTACCTAAGGTGTTGGTCGATATCAATAATGTTCCAAATATGACAATACCTATTGACCCAAGGACTAAGAGTTTTTATGAGTACAAGCCAGGTGGGCAATTGATTTATCAGCTTTGCACGACTTTTGAGCTACCCAGTGTGGATGAAAATGATATTTATGGCACAAAGCCATATTATAGCGTTTCTGGAGTGGTTAATTGGTCGCATCCCGAAGGCTATTATTGTTTTAATTTATCAGCTCAAAGTCAACCTAAACTTTAATTATTATTATTTTTTTTATATTCTCTATGCGTGTACGCGTTGACCGTGATTTGTGCATTGGCGCCGCTTCCTGTATTGCTTTGTTACCGGAAGTATTTGAGCTGGACGAAGCCGGTAAGGCGGTTATTAAAAAAGCTTTAGGCGAACCTACCAGCGACTGGACAGATTACAAGGATTTACCAGCAGAGGCGCAAATGATATTGGCCGCGGCGAAATCCTGCCCCACTAATGCTATCATCATTGAAGATGATGAAGGCAATCAAATATATCCCTAAATTTAGACTTAACAAAAGGCTCGCCGAGCCGTTGGTTTATTCTCCTCCGTTCGCCGCGGCGAACTCCGCCGAATACCCTCCCTTTTGTACAAAAGGGAGGGATAAAAATAGTGGGGAGAACCCTTCGTAGCCCCGCCGAATCGGCGGGGCCTGCCCCAAACCACATAGGGTTTGGGGTTGTTTTTTGGCCAAGATGAAGGCATAATTGACAAATTTCTACCCTTTTCTACCTAGTCTAATTCGTACGAATGGTACCATAGTCTTAACCACCCACTTGGCTCCAATTCGCGCGAATGGTGGAATAGTTTAAGATAGTTCCCTTAAAAAACCAGGCTCATTAGAGCCTGGTTTTGTTGACTTTTTACTGGTCTTGATGTAAGGTGGGGTCAATAAAAATCGCAGGAAACAAGCTCAAACCAACAATTGCAACTCACCAAAAAGGAGGAGTAAAAAATGAAGATCATTAACATTCTGTTTATTGCCTTAATGGCATTTACCACCATCAACTGCAAAGACGGTTGCAATGGCAACAAGGATGAAGCCCAGGCCCCAAGCTCAAAACAGTCAAGCATTACTGACAAGTACGGGAAGCCGGGAGAATATTTCCCTATGGATGTCGGCCGAAAGTGGACATACAACATCAAATTAACAGACGATTCCAAAAACCCTCCACTGGCCTATGGAATAGAAATCTGGCCGATGGGGGAGAATAAAAATATTTCCTATGAAACGCGGGGCTTATTATATGGCCGTGATAAGAAGGAGCGTAACCCGCAGCTAATCATACAGGTTGACAGTCTGGCAGCCAAGCAAGGGCCGTTGCACTACCCGATGGGTGTGCGCTTGAAAATAATACGCGATGATTTGGGAATCTACGGCTGGCCGGAATATAATGAAGGCGTCTATTGGGCGGTAACGACCTCGGGCCGGTGGCAAGTTACCGAAGTGGTTTTACGCGACCCCATGAGCCCGGGTGCGCCTCGGATAGGCAGTTGGGGTGGCTGGGGTGGAGAGTCGGGCTTTTCGCTGGCTATGAAATTCTTTGGCGCTCGTCCCGGCCTTAGTATTGGTATAGGTAGTGATAGCCATGACGCTCTGGAATTTTTAGGGCCGGAGGATTTTGGTGGGTCAATGGCGCTGCATTTCAAACGCGTGGTGGATGTTAGAAAAGATAGTGAGGGGAAAACAAGGGAAGAAGGCTATCTGGGTAAGTCTTTTACTGAAGATATGTGGTACCTCCGCCATGTCGGGCTGGTGCGTTTGGTGCAGACAGTTGATAAGGTAGAAACAATGGTCTGGACCCTGGAAGGGTATTGAAACCATTCAAAAGAAAGCATGACGATTGCTGTTGACTATGTTGACAGCAATCTTTTTTTAAAATAGTGGTACTATGATTAACATGTTATGTATCATCTCTACATCCTCAAATGCGTAGACGGGACGCTCTATGCTGGTATCACCGTTGATCTGGCGCGGAGGGTGAAGGAACATAATTTGTCTAAGCGTGGCGCGAAATATACACGTGGCCGACGGCCGGTCAAACTTGTCTATGCCAAAAAGTTTTGCCATCGTTCCACTGCTTCAGTAGCAGAATCCCGCATCAAAAAATTATCTCGGATGGAAAAAGTGAAAATGATAAAATAGTTGGAGTTTGGTTGAGCTGAACCCGTCTTACCCAAATCATCATTTTCTCATTTGCCTAAATGACGAAATGACAAATTTCTACCTTTTTCTACCTAGGTAGACAGTGTACGCCTAAATTTCAAACTACGGCGTTCAAAGCGCCTTGCCCTTAAGACCTTTGTTTCAACTTTCCGTCGCGCGCCAGCGACGGCTCAAGATTGGAATACCCTTCGGGCGGCGGCTTATGAGAGGGTAAAATGAAGCCTTCACGGGTTTATGGTTCGACTATGCTCACCATCCTGAGATTGTGGTTCGACTATGCTCACCACCATGAGCTTGTCGAATGGTCGAAGGACGCCTGTGGCATCCTTCATTTCTTCGGCGGAATCCCTGCCCGCCATAGGCCTCTTATAATCAACGTACTTTAGCTAAAGCATTAAAGCGTTGATTTATAAAGTGAGTGTGTTTGGTACAGGCTTAGGCAGGCGTGGCGCCGAAGTCCCGCCACGGCGAACGAAGGCGGATAATCAGCCGTTAAGTCTTAGCCCAGAAGCCTGAATTATCAGGCTTCTGGGCTTTGGTGCTATAATTATCATCAGTTGTATTGGCTGATAGTTAACAGTGGGGTTGACAAAATTACCATAATTTGCTACGCTCAAATGTTTTCTAATGTTTAATTAACCAATCTAATGGGTAAATTTGTTAAGCGCTTGGCAGTACGGATTCAAGAGTTAATCCCTAGATTAAAAATGAGAAGGGAGTATTTTGGTATTTGGCAGCGACCTGGTTTTAAGAAGTCAGGGCAGAAGCTGTATCGTAGTCTGGTAGATAATTTTATACCTAATTCGGGTAATAACCATCATCCGCGTATTTTAAAGCATCGCACTTTGTTTGGGTACAGCGTTCTTTTAATTTTGCTAAAAGTTGCCGCCATCGTGCTGCCGGTGGCCTTGCCGTCGTCAAGTTTATTCTCTAGCGCCATTACCCCGATTAATATTGTTGAATTAACCAATCAAACCCGCGGCAACTTGGGCTTGGGTGAATTAAAAGTCAATAGTTTATTGGCGGCGGCCGCGACTGCCAAAGCCAACGATATAATAAATAATCAGTATTTTGCTCACACCAGTCCTGCGGGTTTAAACCCCTGGTATTGGATTGACAAGGCTGGTTATAATTATTTGTATGCCGGTGAAAATTTAGCCATTCATTATGAGTCAGCCGAAGATGTAGCTGAAGGATGGTTGGCTAGTCCAACTCACCGGGCTAACATAGTGCAGCCAAAATATAATGATATTGGCGTTGGTGTTGCCTATGGCATATTTGATGGTGTTGAATCCACGGTGGTTGTGCAAATGTTCGGCGTGCCCGAGGTTACTCCAGTGCCAGTGGCAAAAAGTACCAGCCCCGCCGCCACTAATTTAGCCAAGGCGCCGGTTAAGCCGGCGGCTGATAAAATTAGTAATGAGGGCAAGGTGGCGGCCGCTGAAACAAAATCAGCTCCTCAACCAAAACCAGTGGCTGTTAACACGAATCCAGCGCCGTTGGCAGTTGTGCCGCCGCCTGTTAGTTCGGTGGAGCAAGCGGTGGCGTTTACACCCGAAGAAGCCCGTCAGTCGGTATTAGAACCAGCGACCGCTGAATCAGCGCGACAGCCGCTGATATATGATTCATCAGTTAAGATTACTCTTCAACCGGGCGCTTATTTGGTGCGATTAGCCGTCAGCGGCGCGACCGCTGTAATTGTTCAGTTGGCCAATCAGTGGGTACCTCTGCAGCCAGTTAGCGCCGGCTCGCTGTGGGAAGGTGTGGTGCCATTTAATTCAGCTACTTTTAATAAAGCCGGTGAGCCGTTGTCAGCGGTGGCGTGGAGCAGTACCGGAAGTATAGTCAGTAAATCATTGGCTTTGGTAGCGCCTTTGGTGCAAACCCAGCAGCTTTATAATTTTAATGACGGCACGGATAAGTATACCAAATTTCTGGGTGTAATAACCGTACACAACCTGCAGGACAAAGTACGGCAGTTTTACTTTTTCTTTATCGTGTTTTTAGTGGCCGCCTTGTTGCTAAACGTGTTAATAAAAATTCATATTCAGCATTTTTCCGTTATTAGTCACACTATGTTGGTTATTGGCTTGGCCTTGGTTTTGTTCGTGGTTTGAATTTAGATTGTAAAGTTCCATTCATCATATCTGTAAATAGATATGAGCTAGATAAAATAAACCAGTGTTATGAAGCTCCGCGGGCTTATTCAGCCTTCGTACGTCGCGGCGAACTACGGCGGAGTGGTCGCTCACAGTATCTAAAAATAAAAGATACCGCGGAGCGAAATCCTTCCGAAGCCCTCCCAAGGAGGACGGAGGAGGATAAATACAAAGACGAACTCTAAAGTTTGCTAAATACAAACAGTTCATCTAACATAGTCTTGGCAATAAATTTGTTTCAAAAAACCTTGACATTTTTTGTTATTTATATTAAAGTATTATGTTAACTATTTAAGTTGGCATTTATATCTAATCTTGGCTATTTTATGGTTTATCTTAAACGAAATTATATGAATAAAGCCAAACCTGCCGTTAGTCTGGCGGCTGTATTTATAGTTGGCTTATTTTGGTTTTTGGCAGCCTTAACTGCGAGAGCGCAAGTGAATCAGCCGCCCACTTGGTCCAATTTAACCGGTCCCTTGACTTTAACCTGCAATCAAACCGGTACTTACAATGTCAGCGCGTCTGATCCCGACGGTACCAGTCTTACCTTCACAGTTAACTGGGGCGATGGCAGTGCTAATTCAACTGCCACGGCGACTGGCGCAGTTGGCGCAGTTTTGTCCAAGAGTTTTACCCATGCTTATTCGGGCAACGCAACTAACACCTTAACTTTTACCGTGACTGATTCCGCCAGCGCGTCAGTTAATCAAACTTTTACCACCACAGTATCCGGTTGCGGTGTTCCTAATCAACCACCAACCTTTTCCAACCTTACCGGTCCCTTGACCTTAACCTGCAACCAGACTGGTACTTACAACGTAGCTGCTTCTGACCCGGATGGCACTAGTTTAACTTACATAGTGGCTTGGGGCGACGGTACTCCTGATACTACTGACACTGCCACCGGAGCAATTGGACAAATATTAAACAAGAGTTTTGTCCATAGTTACAATTCTAACGGCGCCAAGTCTTTAACTTTTACTATTAAAGATTCGGCCAACGCCACGGCTACGCAAACCTTTGCGACTACAGTATCTGGTTGCAGCAGTGGCGGTGGTGGCGGTGGTGGAAGTGGAGGTAATCAACCACCAACCTTTTCTAACCTTACCGGTCCTTTAACTTTAACCTGTAGTCAAACCGGTACTTATAACGTGTCTGCCTCTGACCCGGATGGCACTAGTTTAACTTACATAGTGGCTTGGGGCGACGGTACTCCTGATACTACTGACACTGCCACCGGAGCAATTGGACAAATATTAAACAAGAGTTTTGTCCATAGTTACAATTCTAACGGCGCCAAGTCTTTAACTTTTACTATTAAAGATTCGGCCAACGCCACGGCTACGCAAACCTTTGCGACTACAGTATCTGGTTGCAGCAGTGGCGGTGGTGGCGGTGGTGGAAGTGGAGGTAATCAACCACCAACCTTTTCTAACCTTACCGGTCCCTTGACCTTAACCTGCAATCAAACCGGTACTTACAATGTCAGCGCGTCTGATCCGGATGGCACTAGTTTAACTTTTGGCGTTAACTGGGGCGATGGCAGTGCTAATTCAACTGCCACGGCGACTGGCGCAGTTGGCGCAGTTTTGTCCAAGAGTTTTACCCATGCTTATTCGGGCAACGCAACTAACACCTTAACTTTTACCGTGACTGATTCGGCCAGCGCCAGCGTTAATCAAACTTTCACCACTACTGTATCCGGTTGTGGTGGTGGCGGTGGTGGAGGTGGCGGCGGAGGTGGCAATTTGACGCCATCAATTGACAGTTTTACCGGTCCTTTGGCGCTTTCTTGCAATCAAACCGGTACTTGGACTGTTGCTGGTTATGACCCTAATGGCAATAGTTTGACTTACACCGTTGACTGGGGCGATGGTTCGGCCAAATCAACCGCCACGGCGAGCGGAGGAATCAGTCAGCTCTTACCTAAAGATTTTACCCATGTTTATACTTCAGGCGGGACCAGGACTATTAGCGTAGTGGCGGTTGATTCATCCAATTCCAGCGTCGGCAAAACTTTTACTACTGTTGTAAATTGCAACGGCGGCAGCAGCGCCTGCTCGGCCGCAACCACCCCTGACCCCAGCCAGGTTGGCATTAGCATATTCCCCGGCGGCGCTACAACCAGTCCGAACGTTAATTTGCGTCTGCGCTACGGCTCGGATGTTAAAAAAATCATCATTAGCAATTACGAAGATTTCCGCGATCAAATTATGGTTGATCCGGCAGCCAGCGTTACTTGGACTTTGCCGGATTCGGCCGGTTTAAAAACGGTTTATGCCCGTTTTACCAGCAGCAGTACGCTCTGCTATGTAACATACGGCGCGATGGTTATTTATCAACCAACCCCGCCGCGGGTTTTGGGCGAGCAGTGTATAAATATCGCGGCCGAGAAAAAGCTAACTAAATATACGGATAAATCAGTGGTTAATAAATATCGCGGTCAAGTCGTGCGGCAAACTGAATTGGGGGACGCTTTATGGTATGTGGATGCCAGGAACGGCCAGCGGTATTTTCTGCCCGGCGGCGACACCGTGATTAAGTTGGTCAAGTTATTAGCCAGCGGCGCTGTTAATGATAATTTAAGCAAGCTTCCGGTGGGCCTGGTAACTTATAACAGTGTGGACACTGACGGCGACGGGTTGCCCAATGTGTTGGAGGATGCCTTAGGTTTGGATAAAACCAGCAAGGATACGGACAAAGACGGTTTTGCTGATAAAATCGAACTCTTAAGTAACTATAATCCTTTAGGCTTAGGTGTGGTTATAATTGACAGAAAATATGCTTCCGCATGGAGTGGACACTTCTTACTGCAAACTCAATCACTGGGCGAACTGTGGTATGTAAACCCGCTTGATGGTAAACGCTATTATCTGCCGAATAGTATTGATTCATACAATATCTTAAAACAACTGTCAGTGCCGATTAGCGACGCTAATATTCATAAGATTGCGGTGGCTGATTCGGCTAACAGTACGCCGCTTTACACCATATCCGGCTGCTACTCGCCAATGCCAAAGGTGTTGGGCGCTACCACCTTGCCGCGTACTGGCGCTCCGGCCGGTGGATTGTTGGCTTTGCCGGTTTTGTTAGCTTATCCGTGGCTTAAGCGGCGTTACCACAACAGTTTAAAGCGTTACTTTAGCAAAATTAAATCGTAATACTTAAATTCTGATTATGGCGCGACAAGTAGCTTTAACTATTTTTGCAACCATACTGACTATTGCCGGTGTTATGCTGGTGCATCGGCAATATGTCGCGCCTTTGTTGCGCCCAGAAATTAATTCAATCGCCGTTGCTAAAGTTGAGGCCGCTCAAGTTGAAAAAACGGTTGAGGCTGCGGTTTTACCCAGTCAAGCTGATAAAATAGAGACTTTTAAAATTGATACCGTAAAAGCGGTTGCGGCGGCCCGAGTCGCTCCAGCAAATGATAATTTGAACAACCCGGCAAAGGCACCACTTAAGCTTCGTGAGCCAAATACAATTTACATTGACAGTCTAAAAATCGCGGCGCCGCTGGTTTATATAACTGACACTGGCGAAACCGCTTTTCAGGCCGGTTTGCTTAACGGGGTAGTACATTATCCCAACACCGCGCGGCCGGGTGAATTTGGCAATGTGTTTATATTTGGTCACTCGTCGGATTACTATTGGTCCAAGGGCAAGTACAAGCAGATATTCGCGCCTTTGCCTAAAATTACCAAAGGAGAGGAAATTGCGGTTACTGATAATGTTGGTAAACCTTACACCTATCAGGTGACGGAAGCTTTTGTGGCCGAGGCCAATGACGTAAAATATCTTGACCAATACAACTTTCAAAAAAAGCTCTTAACTGTGCAAACTTCTTATCCGGTTGGTTCGGCTAAAAAACGCTTTGTTGTTTTGGCGGAACTAGTTGAGTAAGTGGAGTAAGGTTGTACTTTGTATTTGTTATTGCCTGCCTGGCGGCCACACCCCGCCAAAAGGCCGGGGTTCCGCCGCAGCGGGACCGTGGGCAGACAGGCGACCCCTCCGGCCGTCGGGGGAATCCAGCTTCTTAAACCAATAAGTAATTTTAAAAGTTTTTTTCAAAGTCATCCTGAGCAAAGCGAAGGATCTAAAAGAAGTATGTTTTAGGTTTTTCGTTTCAGTCAAAATGACAATTAAAAATGTTTTATTAACAACTGAAAATAATTCACAAACAAAAACAAATCAAGGAGGAGTAAATGAGAAAAATATCTATCTTCGCTTCGCTACTAGTACTTTTAGTATTAGTAAACATTAGTAACGCTGGCACAGTCTATGCCAGCAGAACAATTATTGTAACACCACTGCTACAGTTACCGTTTATTCATCAGGTCAGTGGACCTGATACGGTTCCTGTTAATGTTCTAAGCTCAACTTTTATTGTCACCTTTAGCTCATCTAAACCTATTGATACCGTGAAGGTAAGAGCGATTTGGGGTGATGGGAAAGCTGATTCGTCCACTCATGTTACTGTACAAAATCAGCAATTCGGTGCCTTTTTCTGGCACACTTGGATTACCGCCGGAACCTACGTAGTTAGGTTTGAGGTGAAAAATTCTGATGGTTTGGTGTTCCAAAACAAAACCGTGGTGGTAACTGGGCTCAACCAACCGCCAGTCGCTACCAACGTGAACATCACCGGCTCAACAATTGTTGGACAAGTACTTACGGGAAATTATACCTATAGCGATCCTGATGGCAATCCCCAAGGAGTCAGCACTTTTAAATGGTACCGCAACAATATTGCAATATCTGGCGCAACTTCATTAACTTATACATTGGTTGCAGCTGACCTTAGCACAACTATAAAGTTTGAAGTTACACCGGTTGCTCAAACCGGCGCTTCACCAGGCTTACCAGTGCAAAGCACGAGTGTCGGCCCGGTGGTTAATCCCAATCAGCCGCCAGTCGTTACCAGCGTTACTATTACTGGCAATACAATAGTTGGGTCAACTTTAACCGGCGGCTACACTTACTCTGATGTTGATGGTGATCTGCAAGGTGTTAGCACTTTCAAATGGTACCGCAACAATGTTGCGATTACCGGCGCTACAACTGCTACTTATACCCTTACTGCCGCTGATCTAAGCGCAACTATGAAGTTTGAAGTTACTCCGGTTGCTCAAACCGGCGCTTCACCAGGTTTACCAGTGCAAAGTTCTGGCGTTGGTCCGGTGGTTAATCCTAATCAGCCACCGGTTGCCACAAATGTTGTTATCACCGGCAATACTATCATTGGTTCAACTCTTACGGGAAGTTACACGTATTCTGATGCAGACGGCAATCCACAAGGTGTTTCAACATTTAAATGGTATCGCAATAACATTGCAATTACTGGCGCAACTTCATTAACTTATACATTAGTGGCTGCTGAACTTAGCACAACTATAAAGTTTGAAGTTACTCCGGTTGCTCAAACCGGCGCCTCACCAGGCTTACCAGTGCAAAGTTCTGGCGTTGGTCCGGTGGTTAATCCTAATCAGCCACCAGTGATTGATTCATTTACAGTTCCAGTTACTGCTGTGCAAGGTTCGTCTGTAAACATGACCCTTGTCTGTCACGACAATGATTCGCCGACATTGAATATTGATGTCAATTTTGGCGATAATACCCCACATTTTACAGCTACTAGAACTGGTAGTTTGGGCCAAATATTCACTATTGAATTTTCCCATACCTTTATAACCTTGGGTCAATTCATAATCACTGTAGCAGTTAGCGACACTTCTGGTGGCCAATCTGTAGTTGTATTTGGAGGTGGCCAATGAAAAAGCTCATACTTTTAATTATCGTGTTGCTGCCATTGGTAGTACAAGCTCAAAATACTACTACTGTCACACGCACGATCATTATTACAGCACCAAATGTGCCGCCGGATATAATTTCGGTTAAAATTCCTGATCCTGTAATTGTGAACCAGTTGGCCAGATTCCGGGTGAAAATAGTTGATGCTAATAATTTTTCTATTTGGTTGATATACAAATATCGATTAATCAAAGATTCAGTATTAGTATCAGTCTTGCCGGGGCAGCCATTGGAAATTGAAGTCGGTTTAACCTTTACCCGACTAGGCACCCAATCTGCCACATTTAGTGTCAGAGATAACCAAATATTGGGGTCAACAGTTACTGTGATGGTTAATGTCACGGTAGCAACTGGAGTAGAGGATGAGTCAGTACCAACTCGATATTCCTTATCCCAAAACTATCCCAATCCATTTAATCCGGCTACAACGATAAGATTTGGACTTCCTAACTCCGAGTATGTAAATTTAATAGTATATGATTTACTAGGAAGAGAAGTAGCAACGCTTATAAATGAAAGCAAACTGGCTGGTTATCATACGGTTGAATTTAATCCCGGTAATTTACCAAGCGGTATATATTTATATAAATTAACCGCGGGTAAGTTCACAAAAACTGAAAAAATGATGCTGATGAAATAATCATAAAAAACTTTCCGAAGTTGGGGCTGAGGTTGTGCAAGAAATTATACACAACCAAAGCCTCTTTTATTTTTTTACTTAAATCATTATTAGACCAATACTTCCATACCCACGCACCAGTCCGACCAAGTCCGGGCGGTGCGGGGCAGGCGGGGACTTCGCTTCCCAGTATCAAAGTAAACCCCGTTACACCCCGTCCTGAAGGATGGGGCATTTTTGGGGAAGATTTTTAGTTTCCCATTCACCCCGTTAGAAGTCTCCACCAGTGGTGGAGTATCCCGACAGCCATTGGGATTACTTCTAACGGGGTTCATCCCCACCCTAAAGGGTGGGTATTCTGGGTGTAACGGGGTAAATGTTAGTTTTAAAATACCAAGGTTGGTGAGGGTGCGAGGTGTTTTATTATTTGGCAAAAATTGAAAAGAAGATAAAATACCCCCGCTTAAAATATTCACGGCCGTGAATATTTTAAGCGGCAAGTTTAGTAAAGATTTTATTAGGGTTGATTTATATAAAGAAATGGTTTATGGTAAGCTATATTTTGTTATGTCTAAAACATTAAAGAAAACCGTTTATATTGGCTTGTCCGGCGGGGTGGATTCGGCCGTTTCCGCTTATTTGCTAAAAAAACAGGGTTACAATGTTAAGGCGGTGTTCATGAAGAATTGGACTGGCACCACCGAGAACCTGGCCGGGGAGTGCAATTGGGTGCGCGAGCGTGATGATGCCAAAAAAGTCGCCAAGCAATTAAACATTCCTTTTACCGTTTGGGATTTTGAACGCGAGTACCACAAATGGGTGGTTGATTATTTTTTCCGAGAGTACGCGGCCGGCCGTACGCCTAATCCGGACATCAGATGCAATCAGTATGTTAAGATTCCTTTGTTTTTAAAACGTGCCTTAAAAGAAGGGGCTGATTATATTGCGACCGGGCATTATTGTCAAAAGTCAAAAGTCAAAAGTCAAAAGTCAAAATTAGAAAAGCATCAGTTACTGGCAGGTTGTGATAAAAATAAAGACCAGTCGTACTTTTTGTATACTCTAAGTCAAAAACAGCTTAAGCATTTATTGTTTCCGGTAGGGGAATTGATCAAACCGATGGTCAGGAAAATCGCTAAGCGATTGAAATTGCCAGTGGCGGCCAAGCCGGACAGTGTGGGTATTTGTTTTATTGGTGAAGTTAAAATTGCAGATTTTTTACGCACTCGAATCCGCCCAACTCCAGGCCCGATTGTGGATATCAAAGGTAAGGTCTTGGGTCAGCACAAAGGTTTGCCATTTTATACCATTGGCCAACGGCATGGTTTAGGTTTGGCCGGCGGACCGTGGTACGTAGTGGGCAGAATTAAGAAATCAAATACCTTAATAGTTGGGAAATTACAAGAACAAAAATATTTATTAGCGCGACATTTTTCTATTAAAAAACCGCACTGGATAAGTGGAAAGACACTCAAACTGCCGACTAATTTATTAGTTTGCCACAGGTATCGCCATCCGGCTTGGCCAGCTAGACTTTATAAAAGTGGTCGGCAGTATAAGGTCATGTTTATTAAACCACAACGAGCTATCACACCCGGTCAATCAGCCGTGTTTTACCAAAAACATGGTAAGGAGTTAGTTTGCTTTGGTGGGGCAGTAATCAAAGAAGTTGAAAAGCGGCGGTTTTTATGGTAAAATTTAGTTTAACTGGAGCTTATAAAATATGACTGAAAGTTTAGAACATCCATCAGAAAAAAGTAATATGAGTTTCGAGGAATCATTAGGTCAAGCTCGTGAAATAATCAAACGTTATCAATCTCAATTAGTAGAGGCAGAATTTGACGTTGAGGCTAATGACGGAGTAATTCCTTATCAGGCCTTGAATAGTTTTCTCAGACAGGTGCCAGAAGATATTCGTGCGCGTTATCGCGGTCATCGTATTAGTCGCGGGGGTAGAACTGAAAGACTAGCGGCTTTATTAAATATACTTGATAATAAATCAATCAAAGGCTCAGAGGGCAGTTTAATGAGTGAAGCGTATAGCGCGTTTACTCATGGCGATTATTTAATGCTTTCATACATAGACAAGCCGTTGGCCGAAGTTGAGGGAGGAAAAACAAAAATTAATGACATAGGTTTTGTTGCTGATGTTGGTTCAGTCGCTGTTAATGGCCCAAGTTACCCATTAATAGATGAATTGATATCTCGTTATCCTAATGTTAAATTTGTAAAAGCAGTGGACTTACCAGAATTTATGTCAGCCGAATCATCTAAGTAGAATATTTATGACTGCCAATGAACTCCGTCAAAAATTTTTAGATTTTTTTAAAGCCAAGGGACATACGATTATTCCTTCAGCTTCGTTAATTCCGGAAAACGACCCGACAGTTTTATTCACTACTGCCGGTATGCACCCATTGGTGCCATATTTATTGGGCGAGGAGCATCCGGACGGCCGACGTGTGGCCTCTTGTCAGAAATGTATTCGTACCGGTGATATTGATGAAGTTGGTGATGATGTGCACTTAACTTTTTTTGAAATGCTTGGTAATTGGTCGCTGGGTGATTATTGGAAGCAAGAGGCGATTGAGTGGAGCTTTGAATTTTTAACTAAAGAATTGGGACTGCCCATAGACAGGTTGGCAGTATCTTGTTTTGCCGGTGACAGTGACGCGCCGCGCGACCAGGAAAGTATTAAACATTGGCAAGCGGCTTTTGCCAGTGCCGGTGTTCCGGCTGAAGTGGGTGATTATCAACAAGGGATAAATGAAGGACAAAGAATTTTTACTTATGGCAAAAATAAAAATTGGTGGGGACCGGCTGGACAGACCGGGCCGTGCGGACCGGATACGGAAATGTTTTATGATATTTTAGATTTGCCTGATAAGAAGCGGCACGCCTTAGGCTGGAGCGGCAACGAACCTTGTCATCCCAATTGCGACTGTGGGCGTTATGTGGAGATTTGGAACGACGTGTTTATGGAATACGAGAGGCGAATCAAGAATCAAGAATCAAGAATAAAGAATAAAGAATCGGGAATCGGGGATGACGTGGAGTATGAGTTTGTTCCATTGAAACAAAAAAATGTTGATACCGGCATGGGTTTGGAGAGGACGCTGGCCGTGCTCAAAGGTCAGCGTTCGGTATTCGATACTGAATTGTTCAAGCCCATGTTTGACGTCATAGGTTTGAACCAGGATGTTATGTCCGAAGTAGAATTGTGCAAGGCGCGGGTGGTTATTGACCATGCCAAAGCCGCCGTCTTCATGGTGAGTGACGGCGTGGAGCCGTCTAACAAGGACCGCGGCTACGTGCTGCGGCGGCTGCTGCGGCGGGCCATGGTTTACGCCCGTCTGTTGAATCTTAAAGAACATTGGCTTAGGGCCCTGGTCGGGCAGGTGGTTACCACCTACGCCCAAGTTTACCCGGAACTTGTGAGGCGTTCAGCTGATATTTTCAGAATTATCAAAGGTGAGGAAGAAAAATTTGAGGAAACGTTGGATCACGGTTTGAATTATTTTAAGAAGCAACTCCCAGAGATTGAGCGGATTATTTCTGTTCAATTAAGAACCGGAGGTAGAGCAAGCGGACCGGGGGCAGCTATACAAGATTTAGGCAAGTTGATTTTTGATCTTTATCAGAATTATGGTTTTCCTTATGAGTTAGCGGAGGAGCAAATAGCCATCTTAGGTTATTCGACAGCTAAGACATACCGCAATGAGCTACGAGAGAGTTTTGAGCGTGAATCTAAAAAGCACCAAGAACTTTCTCGAACCGCCTCAGCGGGAATGTTTAAGGGCGGGTTGGCTGACCATTCAGAGGAAGTCGTAAAACTGCATACGACTACGCATTTATTACATCAAGCTTTGCGTGACGTACTCGGGCCCGAGGTGGCGCAAAAGGGCAGTAATATAACAGCCAAACGTTTGCGTTTTGATTTTGTTCATTCCGCCAAGATGTCAGCCGAGGAATTAAAGAAAGTTGAGGAAATCGTCAACGGCAAAATCAATCAAGACCTGCCGGTTCATTTTGAATTATTAAGCGTGGCGGAAGCTAAACAGCGCGGAGCCATTGGTTTGTTTGATGATAAATACGCTAAGCTGGATAATCAGGTTAAGGTTTATTTTGTCGGTGATTATTCAGCCGAAATTTGCGGCGGGCCGCATGTGCAACACACGGGGCAGATTGGCGGTTTTAAAATCATAAAAGAGGAAGCGGTATCAGCCGGCGGGCGGCGGATTAAGGCCGTGATCAAGGCTTAAATTAATATACAAAACTAACTATGCGTTTTATGCTTGAGGGCCAAGCCGGCAGCAAGGTTTTTAAGCCGCGGCTGGGCAAATGGTCCAGCTTGTCGTTATATTTGTTTTGGACGTTAGTTTTGCTTTTGGTCGGCGGTTTACTGTCAACACTTTGGCCGATAGTTGATGTTGTAATTTCTCCCCAGGTTGATCAAATGCGTTTGTCAACCGCGTTTCATGTCAGCCTTGACTTAGCCAATAGCCAGCCTAGTTCATGGTTGGTGTCCGGCCGTTTATTGCGGGCCGGAGAGGATTGGAGTGCTTTACAGCGCGCTAATTATAAGATTTTTCCAGTCGGCAAACAAAATATAGTGGTAGCGGAGAATGACTTGCAGTTTAGCTTGAATAAGTTTATTAACCAAAATATACCGCCTGATTATGCCGTGGCGCCTGATTCGGTGGAAATTCTGTGGCTCGCGCCGGTAGCGGACAAGTCGGAACAGGGTTTGACAGCGGCGGTTAATATCGGCTTTAGTATCTACCGGCGATTTCCGGTTGATGATTGGAAAGTTAAATTAGCCGGAATTAAGATACCGGCGGCGGTGGATTGGTTAGAAAAGCAAACCGGAGTAAAAAAAGCAAATATTAATTTAAAACCTCATTTTTTGGCTAACATTAGGCAAATTATGCCAACTAACCCCAATGTTATTAGGTTCACTCTTGACATTAATGGAAAAACTTCTATACTAAAGTAGCATTATCAATGTCTAAAAAAATTGTTAACTTAGAGTCATATCGGCTCGAATGTTAAAGCTAACAGTATCGAGCTGTTGTTTTTTTAGAAAAATTAATTATAAGTCGGTCTGACAATTAACTAATGGCGGCGGAAAATACCAACCACGATAGTAAAATTCAATCTAATGCCAAGGGATTTTTAGAAGTTGAAGGGGTGGTAGAGGAATTATTACCTTCAGCCTCGTTTCGCGTTCATTTAGACAACGGGCATGTTATTTTAGCGCATTTATCCGGCAAGATGCGAATGTTTAAGATTAGGTTGCTGCCCGGCGATCGGGTAAAAGTTGAAATGACGCCTTATGATTTAAGCAAAGGTAGAATAGTTTATCGTTATTAGGATTCCCTAACAATACTTGACCAGACCTTATCAGAGGCAAAATTATTTCACATAGCCTTTACCTATGAATAATAGCAAAACAGTTTATCGCTTAATCAAAAACCTTACTTTGGCTCGTTTAAATTTTGCCAAGTCGGGTAGTTGTTACCGGGTATGCCCAGTAATACAACTTGGCTAGCGCTCGCCCTAACCACCAGCTATTATAACTTTATGTCTTATTTAAAATTATTTAATCATTTATCTTTGTTTAACCACGCTCGCGCTGGGGTGGTTTAGCCAAGTTGATATACTGGGTATGCCCAGTAATACAACTTGGCTAGCGCTCGCCTTAACCACCATCTATTATAACTTTATGTTTTATCTAAAATTATTTAATCATTTATCTTTGTTTAACCACGCTCGCGTTTAAGGTGGTTTAGCAAAGTTGATATACTGGGTATGCCCAGTAATACAACTTGGCTAGCGCTCGCCCAGTACCAGAGCCAGCACGGTACCGGGCTTCGCCCACTACGTACCTCTTGATATGATTAATCTCCAGTACACGTACCAATTACTATCAAAAAGCTCTTGGTGTCTGGGCTCGCCCTAACCACCAGCTATTATAACTTTATGTTTTATCTAAAATTATTTAATCATTTATCTTTGTTTAACCACGCTCGCGCTGGGGTGGTTTAGCCAAGTTGATATACTGGGTATGAAAGTAAGATCATCGGTAAAGAAAATTTGCGCCAGCTGTCGTTTGGTTCGCCGCCATAAGCGGTTAGTCGTGATATGTTCTAAGCCTAAGCATAAACAGCGGCAAGGCTAATTTTTAATTTTGATTTTTACATTTTAATTTTCTTTATGGCTCGTATTGCCAGTGTAAATTTGCCCGGTAAAAAGCGTATTGAAATAGCTTTGTGCTATCTCTATGGGGTTGGCTTGCCCTTGGCTAAGAAAATTTTGCAACAAACCAAAATTGACCCCAATATCAGAACAGTTGATTTAACCGATGAGCAGGTTAATCGTTTGCGCGAATATATTGAAAAGTCATTCAAAGTCGAGGGTGATTTACGGCGTGAAGTAATGATGAATATCAAACGGTTGCGGGAAATAGGCAGTTATCGCGGGTCTCGTCACGCCAAACGTTTGCCGGCCCGGGGTCAGCGCACCAAAACTAATTCGCGCTCTATCCGCGGCAATGTGCGCCGAACTATGGGCAGTGGTCGCAAAGCAACCGCTCAAAAAACTTAATAGTTTGTATATTTTATGACTGTGAACGACAAAGACAATAAACCAATCAATAAGGAACCGGTGGCGGCGGCAGCCGAGGCCAATGTCAGCGCGGTTGTTAAAAAGCGCAGCCGTAAAAAACGGCAGGTGACGCGTGGTCGCGTTCATATCTTGGCGACTTACAATAACACGGTTATAACATTTGCCGATCAAACCGGTGGCGTGTTGGTTAATTGCTCGGCTGGTCAAGTTGGTTTTAAGGGTCCCAAAAAATCGACGCCTTACGCCGCCGGCGTTATAGTAAAAACCGCCGTCGAACGGGTTCGTGATTACGGCTTAAAAGACGTGGATGTTTTTGTTAAGGGTGTGGGTGTTGGCCGGGAAGCCGCGATTCGGGCTTTATATGCCAATGGTCTTAACGTTTTATCAATCAAGGATGTGACGCCGGTGCCGCATAACGGTTGTCGGCCGCCGCGTCCCCGCCGAGTATAATTTTTATGGGTAGATATTTGGGTCCCAAACATCACATGTGTCGCCGCGTCGGCGAGCGCTTGTGCAATACTGATAAATGTCCAATCACCAAGCGAAATTATCCGCCGGGAGTTCACGGTGTTAAAGGTCGCTCCAAGTTGACCGGCTTTGGCGTGCAACTGCGGGAAAAGCAAAAAGCTCGTTGGGTTTATGGAATATTGGAACGTCAGTTTCGAAATTATTACGCCAAAGCGATTAGTCAAAAAGGCGCGACTGACGTTAGATTTTTGCAACTGTTGGAATCGCGTTTAGATAATATCGTTTTTCGTCTTGGTTTGGCTAAAACCAGAGCCGCCGCGCGGCAAATTGTTAATCATGGCCACATCACTATTAATGGCAAAAAAGTGGATATTCCGTCATATCAAGTAAAAGTCGGGCAAACCATAGCGGTTGATAAAAATAGTTTAAGTAAGGCCTATTTTAAAGAGTTGGCCAAACCGTGGGCTCACCCGCTGACGGAGTATGATTGGCTCGCCCGCGACCCTCAAGAATTCACCGGTCAATTATTGGCCTTACCAAACATAGAACAGGTACAACATCCGTTTGACATGAAGCTAATAGTTGAGTTTTACTCTCGCTAATTTTAACCCTCAGTTATTATTTATGGAAAAATTACCACTGCCTCAAAAAATTGTTACGGCGGCGAGCGATAATAATCACGCTAAGATAGTTATTGGTCCGTGTTACCCCGGTTATGGTACGACTTTGGGTAATTCTTTGCGTCGGGTTTTACTGTCGTCTTTGCCCGGGGCGGCGGTGGTAGCCGTTCGCATTACCGGGGCTGACCATGAATTTTCCACGCTAGCGGGAGTCAAAGATGATGTGGTTGATATTTTATTAAATATTAAGCAGTTGCGCTTGCGAGTGTTTAGTCAGGAACTTGTTAGTTTTAATCTTAAGGTGGCCGGGGAAAAAGTTGTTACCGCGGCTGACATTACACCTAACAGCGCGGTTGAAATTTTAAATAAGGATTTGGTTATAGCCAACCTGACGGACAAGAAGGCAGTTTTAGAAATTGAATTTTTTGCCGAGCAGGGCCGGGGTTATGTGCCAGTTGAAAATCAGGAAGATGTCAAACACAATATTGGTGAAATTGCGATTGATGCTTTTTATACGCCGGTTCGGAGGGTTGGTTATTCGGTTGAAAACGTTCGGGTTGGCCAAATGACCAATTACGATAAATTGACATTGGACGTGGAAACTGACGGCAGTTTAACTCCGTTGGAGGCGGTACAGCAGGCTAGCCGTATTTTAATTGATCATTTTGCTTTTATCGCCGGCGACAAAACAGTTGATATAGCGGAGTCAGCTGCGGTTGACACTGTGCCGCTAGCACCGGCGCCAATTGAAGTTAATAAATTGAGCGTACCGGAAAGGGTGGTTAAAAAGCGCGGGCGTCCCAGAAAGGAAGTTTAAATTATGCCCGGTAATACAACTTTGCTAGCGCTCACTTCAACCACCTTTTATTATAAAATTATGTTTTGTTTAGAATTATTTAATCAATTACCTTTGTTTAACCACGCTCGCGCTTAAGGCGGTTGAGCAAAGTTGATATACCGGGTATGCCCAGTAATACAACTTGGCTAGCGCTCGCCCAGCACCAGAGCCCCGAAGGAGAACAAGTTCCCTACGGGGCAGGCAAGCACGGTACTGGGCATCGCTCCAACGGTATATTTCCCGTCGGGCAGCGAGCGGCCAACAATCCCAATCTTTTGACTATTCTTGGTGCTTGGGCTCGCCTTAACCACTCCGTATCATAACTTTATGTCTTATCTAAAATTATTTAATCATTTATTCTTGTCTAGCCACGCTCGCGCTGGGGGTGGTTTAGCCAAGTTGATATACTGGGTATGCCCAGTAACAAAACTTCACTATACTCGCAAAGGCACTTAAGATTAATCCCCATTTATAAAACTATGATTTTAGTTTCAGCTAATTTAATTTCTCTTTCACTCGGCTCGTATAAAGTGCCTAGTGAAGTTATTGTTACTGGGTATGAGACATCGTAAAGTTGGCAGAAAATTGGATCGCACCGCCGCCCCTCGTCTGGCCCTTATCAAAGGCTTGGCTAATAGTTTGGTTTTGTACGAAAGTATCAAAACCACTGTCGCCAAGGCCAAAACAGTCAGGTCGTACGTTGAGAAATTAGTTACAATTGCCAAGAAACCAACTTTGGCTAATCGCCGCCTAATTACCAGTCGCCTGACAACCGCTGGCGCGGTTAGGAAGTTATTGGAAGTTTATGGACCCCGTTATAATGAGCGCCCCGGCGGATATACCAGAATAGTTAAATTGGCGCGCCGCCAGGGTGACCGCGCCCGCATGGCGCAAATCGCCTTTATCTAGTTTATTATGGAAAAGAAAATATTCCAACATACAGTCACAATTGACGCTACGGGATTACCCTATGGACGTTTGGCCAGTCAGGTAGCCAGTCATTTGCGCGGTAAAAATTTGGTGACTTTTAAGCCTAATGCCGCGCCTGACCTAAAAGTGATAGTAACAAACCTTAGTAAGGTTAAGTTTAGCGGTGATAAATTGACCACTAAAATATATTACAGTTTTTCCGGTTATCCGGGCGGTTTAAAGAAAGCTACCTTGGGCGAAAAATGGGCCAAGCAACCGGAGCGATTGTTTCGTTGGACAGTTAAGCATATGCTGCCCAAAAATCGTTTGAGCGATCGGATGATTAAAAATTTGCAAGTTTATCAAGGAACCGATAAATAATTATGCCGGAGAAAATTAGTTCAGCTAAATCAAATAAAATTAAAACCACGGCGCCAAAACCGCCACGGCGAGTGATGGTGTCTAAACCCAAGGAAGTTGCGGTTGAGGCCAAACAACACCCCGCTCCAGCTATAATTGGTAGTACCGAAAGTAAAACAGTTGGCAAAACCGTTAAGGCGCGCAGCGATAAGGGTGATTTTATATCAGCGGTAGGGCGGCGGAAATCAGCCATTGCGCGGGTCTGGTTGCAATTTAAAGGCACGGGCAAGAAAGTAGTGAATGGTCAGGAATTGGATAAGTATTTTAGCGATCCAATATATCGGCAAATTGTTAATTCGCCGCTGACGCAGTTGGGATTAACGGAAAAATTTGATTTTAAAATAACGGTTACCGGCGGCGGTAAACAAGGTCAGGCGGAGGCGGTCCGGCACGCCATCGCGCGTGTTTTATTGCAATTTAACGAAGACTTACGCAAACAATTAAGAGTGGCCGGTTTCTTGACGCGCGATTCACGGGTTAAAGAGCGTAAAAAATATGGTCTAAAAAAAGCGCGCCGCGCGCCGCAGTGGCAAAAAAGATGATATCTTTTTTGCCAACCTGAGTCTAGTCGAATGGCTGGCAGAAACGTTAATTTAAAAACCATCCCGCTGTACAGCGGGATGGTTTTTTATTCGCCTTCGTCCCGTCGCGGCGGAGGCGGCGGAGGATGGATGCTTCCGCTATCACCCCCGACGTACATTAGTAGGACTTACGCGCTTGCCGCTTGCAGGGCTGGCGCAGGGACGACCCCTCAAGCGGCTTTGGCCAATTTCTTCGTTAAAACCTCCGCTTTTCGTTCATCCCGCCATGGCGGGACTCGTACCACTTGCTCGGTTTTGCCTCGAACTTGGCTCAAACGCGTAAGTCCTAATTAGGTTGGAGTATCATTATTGGGTATTTTTTACCAATGCGCTATAATGGATTTATGGTTAGCGAATCAGGAGTCTTAGCCCGTAATACCAGTTATTTTACGCTCGCCCTCGTCGCCCAAAAGGTGATTTCTTTTTTATACTTTACATTTTTGGCGCGCATTTTAGGGCCGGCGGTAGTTGGTAAGTATGTTTTGGCCCTGGCGATTACAACCATCTTTAGTGTTTTAATTGATTTAGGTTTGGCTTCGGTTTTAACGCGTGAGGTCGCCAAACAACCAGACCGCGCCCAGGAATATTTTGGACAGGTTATCGGATTTAAAAGCATTGTCAGTTTGCTGGTAGTCGGTTTAGTGGTTGCCACAGTGAATATCATTGGTTACCCGGAATCAACCCGCCAATTAGTTTATTTGGCTTCCGCCGTGATGGTGCTTGATTCATTTACGTTGTCGGTTTATTCAACCATTCGGGGGTTCCAGAATTTATTATGGGAGAGTATTGGAACAATTTTGATGCAGGTGACGGTGGCGGTTATTGGCTGGTTGGTTGCCAGTTTTACTCATGATTTACGCATGCTAATGGCCGCTTTGATAATCGCGGCCGCGACTAACGCGGTTTACGCTTTAACAAAGATTAAATCGCGGTACCGATTGAGTTGGCGTCCGATATTTAGCTGGGCGGGCTGGCGCCATTTAGCCCGCCTGTCCTGGCCCTTTGCCGCCGCCGCCATTTTGACCAGAGTTTACGGTTACATTGATTCGGTTTTGTTGTCGCTCTTAGCCAATGACACGGCGGTCGGAATTTACAGTGTCGCCTATAAATTGACGTTCGCGCTGCAATTCATACCCAGCGCCTTGGCGGCGTCGCTGTTTCCCGGTTTAAGTTTTTATTTTTCGTACCTGCCGGAAAAACTGGAGCAGACTTTTAGTTATGCCGTGGTCTATTTAAGCGCCATCGCCCTGCCGATATCAATCGGCCTGATAATTTTAGCCGAGCCGGTTATAACGGCAGTTTATCCGGCTTACGACAATTCAATTCTGCCTTTGCAAATTTTGATGGCCAGTTTGGTATTTTTGTTTTTGACTTTCCCCATCGGTTCTTTGTTGCCGGCTTGCAACCGGCAAGTGCGCCATACTTTAAATATCGCCGTGGCGACGGTTTTGAATGTAGCACTAAATTTATATTTGATTCCGCGGTTTGGCGTAGCTGGTGCCGCTATGGCTTCTTTGGTAAGCACGGTGGTTTTGTTCGGTTTGGGTTGGGCCGTGGTGGTTAAGATAATTGTTTTAAATAAACGTTTTTTGTGGCTCCGACTTAGCCGAGTTGCCCTGGCCGGCATCATTATGGGACTGACAATTTGGCAGATCAGCAGTCAGGTAAATTTAGCGATTAGTATTTTATTTAGTGGCTTGGTTTATGCGGGCGCTTTAGTAGTTTTGGGCGGGGTTACTACCGAGGAGATAAAAAACTTGTTTAAAATTTTGCGCACGCGGACCGGTTTTAGGCCATAGTTTATGTCCAGACGAATTTTACTAATTACCACCGATTTTCCGCCCCGCCGCGGCGGAGTGGCGCGGTATTACGCCGGGATATTTAATAATCTGCCGGCAGTTTCGGTTTTAACTGACATTGGATCCGCTGCCACCGACAGCCATATTATGCGGCAGCCGCTGCTATATCGTTTTATTTGGCCGCAGTGGTTGCCGTTATTATGGCTAGTGCCCTACTATCGTTTTTTTAGACAAATTGAATGGTGTCTGGCTGGCCAAATTTTACCAATTGGCACGGCTTTGTGGATTATAAAGAAAACTTTTGGTTGGCGTTATGGCGTGTTTGTGCATGGTTTTGATTTGGGTTTAGCTAAGCTGAATCGGCGTAAGCTGTGGTTAGTCCGACAAATATTAGGCAGTGCCGATGTCGTGGTGGCGAATAGCCAATTTACCGCTGATTTGGCGCGCGCCAGCGGCGCGCTGGAAAATTTAATTATAGTTTATCCTTGCAGCGATTTGGCCGTTCAAAACGTGGCGGCTGACTCCGTCAGCCAACTAACAGACGAATATTGTTTGGCCGGCAAAACTGTAATTTTAACTGTGGCGCGATTGGTTAAGCGCAAAAACATAGCTTTAGTTATTGAATCAATCGCCGCTCTGCACAATGATTTTGCTGATTTAGTTTATGTGGTGGTTGGCGATGGACCGGAAATGGTCAACCTGCGCCATCAAGCCAAATTGTTTAAAGTACCGACAATTTGGCGCGGCGACATTGATGATGCGGAATTAGCCGTTTGGTATAATTTATGTGATTTGTTTGTACTCGTACCTTTAGCTAACGGGGCGGACATTGAAGGTTTTGGCATAGTTTATTTAGAGGCGCAGGCGGCGGCCAAGCCGGTTATTGGCAGTCCGGTTGGCGGCGTAAGCGAGGCTGTGGGCGGGGCCGGGTTGTTGGCTAAAGATAAGATTGAGTTAGTGGAAGCTTTGCGTCAACTGTTGCTTAATCCGGCATTAAGGAGTAAATTGGGAAACTTGGGGCGTGAACGAGTAAACCGCGAGTTTATCTGGCCGCGGCAATTAAAAAAATTATCAGCCTTTTTTTATGACCGACCAGACAATTGATATTGTGATGTTTAATATGTCCAGTTATGCCGACTGGCAGTCTGGTATTGAAAACCGGAATTTTCACGTATTGCACAATTTACTGCAAGATCGGCGAGTGCGCAAAATCGTGGCTGTTGATTATTTGCCGTTTACTTGGCGGCGGGCGGTTAAAGAATGGTGGCAAGGTGTAATCGGCGGGGTGGATGGTCAAGTTATGGCGCGCGGCTGGTTTTATAAATTAACCGCGGCGCGTGGATCCAGTATTGCCCTGGCCGGCTACAGTATCCCGGGATTTGATAGTGCGGCCGTTTCCTACAAACTGTTTGTTTATACGGATATTGCTTCGTTGTGGTCACAGCGGCGAGTCTATCAGCGTTTAACCAAACAATTAGACCGTCTAGGCATAGCCAATCCGGTTATATGGTCGTATTTGCCAACCACGGTTGGTTATTTGGGAATGTTTAAACAATCAGTTACGGTGTTTGACGCGGTTGACAATTGGCTGACACACTCCAGTTATAAAAAAATATTGGATCGTCTAAAGTTGAATTATCGCACTATTGGCCAGCAAGCCGATCTGATTTTTACAACGGCTGACGATTTAGTTAAATTTTTTGGTGAACGTAAAAATTGCGAATTTGTGCCGAACGGCGTTAATCTGGCTCACTTTGCCGCGCCCTCCAAGTTAGTGGGGCGTGATATTATGCGGATTCCGCGGCCAATTATCGGCTATATCGGTACTATCCAAGAAGATCGCATTGATTTGGATTTGGTGCGTTATGTGGCGGAAAAGAATCCTAATAAATCAATTGTCATGGCCGGACCGGTTTGGAAAACCTTCGCCCGCGAGGTTAAAACTAAACTTGGTTATTTAAGTAATGTTTATTTACTCGGGCGGATTAAGTATCAGGAATTTGCCTCCTATTTTGTCAATTTTGACGTGGCCATAATTCCTCATAAAATAAATGATTTCACGCGGCATACTAATCCCATGAAACTATACGAGTATTTGGCTTCGGGTAAGCCGATTGTGGCGACACCGACCGGAGGAGTAGAGCTGTTTCAGGATTATATCTATCTGGCCCAAACTCCCGCCGAGTTTAACGCCGCTGTTATTCAGGCCTTGCAAGACGCCCCCGGCGGCAAAATTAAGTCACGCTCAAATTTAATGAAGCATCATACTTGGCAGCAGCGCACTAATCATATGCTTGATAGGTTGTTCGCGGTTATTAAAAACCACTAGAACAGTGGAGCGCTTAATCACCCCGCAGTAAATGTTACACATCACTACGGGGCAAGCTGGAACACCGAAAGAACACTTAATCACTGGAACGCTTTAACACTTGTCAGCCCTAGGCTGATCTCCGCCGGCCCGCCTGCCTAAGCCTATACCTTCATGAACACTTAATCACATGAACACTTTAACACTTGAACAAATTTGATCCAGTGATCCAGTGTTCTAGTGTTATAGTGATATCGTAAGGAGAACGGCGGACCCCGCCGATTCGGCGGGGCGGGCAGGCAATGTAAAATTTAAAATTCAGAAATTTAATTTTTATTTTTTCATGCCTGAGGCAGATCCGCCTCTGGCGGAGATATTTACATTTTAAATTTCCTATGGCTTGGAATAAAGGTCGTTTTAAACTAAAATGTATTCATTATGTACAAGCCCGTGTATTCAGTTTTGATAGTATCATGGCAGGTGCGTGATTATTTGCGACTCTGTTTACGGGCGCTGGCTAGACAGCTTAAAGACGCTGCCGTTGAGGTTATAGTGGTGGATAACGCGTCGTCTGACGGCAGCGCGCAAATGGTGGAGCGGGAATTTGAATGGGTGCGTTTAATTAAGGCCAATCGTAATCTGGGCTTTGCGGCGGCGACTAATATGGCGGCGGCGGCGGCGAGCGGCGATTATTTTGTTTTATTGAATCCGGACACCGTGGTCGGCGATTCATTTTTCAGCGCGCTGGCCGATTTTTTCAGGAATCATCCAACAGCCGGTGTTGTTGGTGGAAAGATTATAAATCCGGACGGCACGCTTCAGCCTTCGGTCAGGCGGTTTCCTGATTTATTATCGCAGACGCTGGTTTCACTTAAATTAAGCCATTTTTTCCCGGGGTTGTTTAGCAAATATTTAGCAACGGATTTTGATTACAATCAGGAAGCAAAAGTTGACCAGGTAATGGGCGCCTGCTTTATAGTGCCGAAGGATGTTTGGCAGAATTTGGGCGGGTTTGATGCCAATTTTTTTGTGTGGTTTGAAGAAGTGGATTTTTGCCGTCGCCTTAAGGATGATAATGGTGAGATTTGGTATTCACCGCAAATCACCGTTCAACATCAGCCCCGCAGCAGTGCGCGGCAGTTGACGGCGTTTAGGCGTCACTATATTTACAGTCGCAGTCTGGTTTATTATTTTTGCAAGCATAAATCAACTTTGGCAGGTTTAATTTTAGTATTAGCCGCCGCCCCGTGGCTGATTATCAGTTATGTCGTCCAAGTTTTTCAGCCTAAATTTCCCCACTCGTAAACTTAATTCAGCTAATCGGCTGTGGTTTTACGCCAGCGGGTTAGTCTGGCTGTTGAGTTTGGATATTTTATCCTGGTTGGGCTGGGATTATCCCGTGGTCGGTTCTCTCATGGCTTTAACCATCGGCCTTGTTTGGTTTTATATCGCCAGTCGAAATATTACAATTGGCGTCGGTTGGTTGATTTTAGAATTGATAATTGGTTCATTTGGCCTCCTGTTTAATTTGAGCTTTGGCAGTACTACTATTTCGCTGCGGTTAATTCTTTTTTTATTCGCGCTCGGCTTAATAAATTGGCGATTATGGTTTAAGCGTGATTACGTATATTTGCTTAATCGTTCAGTTTTATGGTACGGCTTGGCTTTGCTGGGTATCGGTTGGGCGTTGATGGTGGCGTTGGCGCGCGGTAATGCGTGGGGCAGTATTTTTTTGGATTTAAACGGCTACCTTTATTTACTACTGTGGCCGCTGTTTGTTATTATGGCAGCCACGGATGAATCATGGCTGTCAACCGTAAAGAAATTTGTATACCTTGGTCTGGGGTGGTTGGGCTTGCGGACTATTATAATATTTTATCTTTACAGTCATTTTGACAGCAGTTATCTATGGCCGCTTTATCAGTGGTATCGAGATTTAGGTTTGGGTGAAATAACTTACATTAGCGGTAATTATTTCCGGATTTTTTCGCAAAGTCAAATTTGGTCTTTGTTGGCGGCGGCCGCCGGATTTATTTATCTCGCGGCCGATAGCGGTATTAAAATGCTAAAAAATCGTAATTACCTGTTATATTTAATGATTTGGTTTAATCTGGTAATTGTCATTATAAGTTTGTCGCGAAGTTTTTGGTTGGGCGGTTTAACGGTTTGGTTATTAATCAGTCTGTGGCTAGTTGTTAAAAAATGGCAGCAAGCAATACGTTATGTAATAATTTCAGGGGTGATTATGTTATCAGCTATGGGGGCTGTGCGTTTTATCAACCAGGTTCCGTGGCCGGCGGTGCCGGCGGCGAGCGGTAATGCCCTGGCCAGTCGTTTTAGCAGTAATGAAGCGGCCGGGCAGAGTCGCTGGAATTTGCTTAAGCCATTGGTGAACCAAATTAACACCGCTCGACTGGTGGGATATGGCTTGGGCGCGGATATAACTTATCACTCGCTTGATCCTCGTGTCGTGGCGTCCACGGCGGGCGGAATAGGCGTAGTAACAGTGACGGCGTTTGAGTGGGGCTATTTAGATATGTGGCTTAAGTTTGGCTTAGTCGGTTTATTAGCTTTGTTGGGATTTTTACTGCAGGGCTGGGGGAGGAATTTTTTTAAGTGGTGGCGGGCCGTTGATGTCAAAGCCAGCTGGTTTATTCATCCCTGGCTGGCCTTGCTGGTGGTAAATATTACCACGCCATATTTAAATCATCCTTTAGGTTTAGGCGCTATAATGTTGATATTGGCGGTGGTTTTACAAGGAGATGGTTCCAAAACCCTTTTCGTGGCGAAAGCTATGATTTTTGAACGAGACAAGGAAGATGAGCAAAATGCCCGGAAACGTAGCAGTAGCTACGATGAGGACATTTTGGGAAATCTGACGCAGTCGCAGTCAAAAAACAGAGATTGCAGCAGAAATAGGGTTTTGGAACCATCTCAAGATCAGGCCGGTAAAAAATATGTTAATTAATCATCCTAAATTATCAATTCATTTGGTGACGCATAATGGCGCGGCTTGGTTGCCGTATTGTTTAGAGTCGTTGTCGCGCCAGCTTAGCATGGATTTTTTCCTGCTCATCATTGACAATGCGTCGCTGGATAATTCAGTTTTAATAGTGAATGATTGGTTAAGAGCTCATGCCGCGCTGTTTAGCAGGGCCCGGGTTATACAGCATAAACAAAATTTGGGTTTTGCCCGCGCCCATAACCAAGCCCTGGCCTGGAGTCAAAGTGAATATGTAATGTTGCTTAATCAGGATGTGATTTTGGCTGATAATTATACTTTGGACATAATGAAATTTATGGACACCACGGCGGCGGCCGCGGCCGTGACTGGTAAAATCAGGCAATGGGATTTTATAGCTGATACTTTTTATTATGAAAGTCTTAAGGATAAATCAGAGGCAAAGATTGACACCGTTGGCTTAAAAATCAGCCGCGGCCGTAAAGTTACTGAAATTAATCAAGGTCAGGCCGATAATAACAAACCCCTGTGGCCGCAACCGGTATTTGGCGTTTCGGGCGCCGCTCCGCTTTATCGTCGCGCGTGTTTGGAGGCTGTCAGTTCGGCTGGCGAAATTTTTGACGAAGATTTTGTGTCTTACAAAGAGGATGTTGATATGGCGTGGCGTCTGCGGTTGGCCGGTTTTAGCGCTTATTGCGTACCAAGCGCGATTGCCTATCATGATCGTGGTTTGGCGCAAGCTAGTGACAGCTCGGTGCTAGATTTAATTAAACATCGTTCCGGTTGGCCACAAGAGTTGAGAATTGCCTCGGTGGCGAATCATTGGGGAGTATTAGTTAAGAATGATAGTTGGTACAACTGGGCGCGCGACTGGCCGTGGATTATTGGTTTTGAGTTTAAGAAGCTGGCCTATTTATTATTATTTGAACCACAGGTGTTAGGCGGCGGTCTGCGGCGTTTTTTTGCGGTTTTGCCCCGATTTTTGCGTAAGCGCCGTTTGTTAAAAACAACTCACCGTCTTAAACCGGCGGAGTTGCGTCGCTGGTGGTAAGGTTAGTAAAATTAGCTATGAAACTCTCAATTATTATTTTAAATTATCACAGCGCGGGATTGGTGCGGCAGTGCGTGCGCGGTGTTTATAAGGCGCCGCCGCCGCTGGAGTTTGAAGTTATTGTGGTTGATAACGCCTCTAGCGACGGGGTGGGCGAATGGCTAAAAGTCAATTACCCGCCAGTGGTTTTTGTGCAATTAAAAAAGAACCGCGGTTATTCCGCCGGTAATAATGCCGGTATCAAGCAGGCACAAGGTGAATATGTACTGATACTTAATCCGGATGTCGTTATTGCCAAGGGCCAGCTTGAGCAAATGGTAAAGTTTATGAATAAAAATAAATCGGTTGGTTTAGCCGGTCCGCGATTGACAAATCCCGACGGCAGTCTGCAATATTCAACTTACCATTGGCCGTCGTTCTGGCTGCCCATTTGGCGGCGAACTAGATTGGGCCAATGGTCAGTTTGGGCGCGGCAGGTAAAAAAATATCAAATGATGGATTGGGGTCATCAGGATAACCGTCCGGTTGATTGGTTGTTGGGGGCGTGTTTAATTGCCCGGCAAACGGCCTTGAAAACGGTTGGCTTATTAGACGAGAGGTATTTTTTGTATGTGGAAGACACTGATTGGTGCCGGCGGTTCTGGCAGGCCGGCTGGCAAGTATATTACATAGCCGAAGTCAGTTTAACGCATTTTCACGAGCGCCTGTCGGCCCAGGCCGGCTGGTCGGCTTTGTTTAAAAAAGTTACCTGGATACACATCAGTTCCTGGTTAAAGTATTTTAGGAAATGGGGTTTAAAAGTGCCCCAGTATAATAATTGAACTCCCGCTTTAATAAGGGGGAGTTCAGGTTTATTGAAAAATTATTTTAAATTGGCTAAGAATTGAGAAAAAGCTTGTTTTAATCTGCCGCCATAGAGTTTATAACCGTCTAAACTGTTGAATATTTTTGTCAATTCTTCCGGAATTTTGGATAAATTATTTTTGTTGATTTTATCTTTGGTAATAACGGAATATCTAGTGTCAATGATGATGACTTCACCAGCGGAGTTATAAACAATAAAAATATCAGGGTCAATGTATTCATTTAGGGTAGAATAATTTTCTGCAGCTTCGAGGGTTAAGGCCACATTGATAAGACCAATGGTAATTTTTTTTGGCAAAGGTTTACCATCATATTTAAAGTTTATTATGATAAGAGGTTTACCAGCGTAATAGCTTATAACGGCTTCATTGTTAGGGTCCATTTTTTCTCCTGAAGTTAGTTATTTTTATCGATAGAAACCTGGTGGCGGTGGTCCAAATATAATAGTGATGCTAAGTATTAACAATAGAATACCGATAATCGTAAATGCTATAGCTGATAGCATTAAAGTCCGTTTCGTTTTTTTTGTTTGCGGTTTTGTTTGCGGTTGACAAGCCCAGTACGTATAATGTATGGCCAATCCCCAAGCAAGTAATGTAATTATAGGCAGGACTATTTTTATTAATTGAGCTGCTGCTGAAATTGTTTCCATATTTGACTCCTTGATTTGTTAGTGAACGATTTATTTAATTTGTTCAGTTCAATTGGGTGTATTTTAGCTCTTTTAATGTTTTTGTCAAGGCAGAGTTGGATGTTGACTTATACCCTTTTTTTAGCTAAAGTAAGCTGGTATGTTTACTAAAAAAATCGGTATTGATTTAGGCACAACTTATACGTTGGTTCACGTTCCCGGGCGCGGAATTATTATTAATGAGCCGTCGGTGGTGGCTATTTCAACAGTTGATCGTTCGGTTTTGGCAGTGGGCGAAGAAGCCAAGGAAATGCTGGGACGGACGCCGGATACAATAGTGGCACTGCGGCCGTTAAAGGATGGAGTAATTGCTGATTATCGCACGACCGAGGCCATGTTGCGTTATTTTATAAACAAGGCTTTGGGTGGTATGAGGTTTTTTAAACCCGAGGTTATGATAGCGGTTCCGGCCGGTATAACGTCAACCGAGCGCCGGGCGGTTATTGACGCCACGATCGCGGCCGGAGCCAAAGCGGCTTATATAATCAAAGAGCCAATCGCGGCGGCCATTGGGGCTAATATACCGATTGGTTCGGCATCTGGCCATATGATAGTTGATATGGGCGGCGGCACTTCTGAAGTGGCTATTATTTCCTTGGGCGGAATTGTCGCTAACACCTCGGTGCGAACTGGCGGCAATAAGCTTGACGCGGCCATTGGGGAGTTTATCCGAAAAAAATATGGTTTGGCGATTGGCGAACAAACCGCCGAGGAAATAAAAATTAAAATTGGTTCGGCCCTGTACTTGCAGGACAAGCTTACTATGGATGTTAGAGGCCGTGATATGATATCGGGTTTACCGCGGACCGTCCCCGTCAGTTCCGATGACATAACCGAGGCCATTCAAAGTGTGTTGGATGGAATCATTCACGCGGTTAAATCGGTTTTGCAAATTACCCCGCCGGAATTATGCGCCGATGTTATTGATAAGGGTATGGTGCTGTCGGGTGGCACGGCGTTGCTGCGCAACCTGGACAAATTATTCACCCAAGCCACCGGCGTTACGGCTTACGTGGCCGACGAGTCATTATTATGTGTGGCTAAGGGCACTGGTGTCGCTTTAGATAATCTGGAATCGTATAAGCGGAGTATTTTGTCCACTAAATAATGGTGATAATTCTCAAATCCTAAATGCTACTCAACCTATAAAATTCCGATTTAAAACATTAAAGATAAGTTAAAAGTTAGAAGTCAAAAGTCAAATCTGTCGTACCTGCGGTAGATCTCCCGCAGGGAGACAACGCAAAATTAAAAACTATAAAACTTTTGACTTTTACCATGTGCTTTTGATTTTTGACTTTTGAATTTTGAGTTAACATGATTTAGGTTTTAAGTTTTATTGCGATGTCTTTACCTGATATATTATTTCTACTGTTAATTCCCTTTGCCGTCCTGGCGTGGCGGCGATGGGATTGGGCGCTGTTGACCATATTGGCGCTGTTGCCGTCGTATTTGTGGCGTCTGACAGTGGGAGGGATACCAACGACCTGGCTGGAAGCGGCGATTTATATTTTGTTAATAGTCGTGCTGTTGCGCAGTCAGTGGTGGAATTTTATTAAATCAAACTGGCTGACTAACCGCAGTTGGATAGTATTAGGGTTAGGTTGGGCGCTGGTGGCGATAGCGGGCGTAGTGGTTGCTCCGGATAAGCGTTTGGCCCTTGGTATTTTAAAAGGTTGGATAATGGATCCGCTGGTAGTGGCGGTTTTGTTTTATTACGCGACAGCGGCGGCAGTCAGCAAAATTGAATGGTGGCAAAAAGTAACGGCGGCATTTTGGTGCGGTGGCGTTTATACAAGTTTGTCCGCCTTAATAATGGCGTATAGCAGTAATGCGACCCGTTTTAACGGGTGGTATGATTCGCCCAATGTGCTGGCGATGTATTTACTGCCGATTTTGGCTATGTCATTATTGGTTACTCGGCGCCAAGAATTTAAAAATACTCCAAGTCTGTTACTGAAAATCGGGTGGTGGGGCGGCAACGCAATTATGGCCGCGGCTTTATTTGGCACCAATTCTTATACCGCGCTAATCGCCCTGGCGGCCGGGGCGCTAATGTATGTATTATTTTCAATTAACTATAATAGAATTCTGGCGGCCGGTTTAGGCTTTAGTATTGTGGTGGTTGGCATATTACTGCCGTTTGTTATGACGCCTGCCAATTATTGGTTCCCGTTGACTCATTACAACAGCACTTATAAACTTGATTCCGGACAAATGCGTTTAATTCTGTGGCGCGAGGCCGGTCAGGTAATACAAACTAAGCCGCTATGGGGGTTGGGCTTGGGTCAATGGCAGCCTTATTTTTTAAATAAAGTAATGCCTTATAAACCGGAACTTAGGCAACCGGGTGTGACCCTAGAGTTGTATTATGCCAGTTTATTTCCGCATAATTTGTGGTTGACGACTTGGTTGAATTTGGGGTTGCTAGGGGTGATAATTTTGGCAATTTTGGCGGGCAAATTATTTAGGGCAGTAACTAGGACTAAGGCCGTTGAATTGATGGTGGTTTTGGCAATAATTTTGACGCAGGGAATGGTTGATACGCCGTTTTATAAAAATGATTGGTCTATAATGTGGTGGGTTATGGTGGCGGCGGTAGCTTGGCTAAACAACGACGCCCGCTTAAGTGCCAGTAAAATCGGGTAATTATGACTAAGCAAGCGCCGTGGCAAATTAATAATCCGGTTGGCCGATATTTATCGCAATTGATTGATAATGACAGTTTGAGTCATGCCTATCTTATTTATGGTCAGTCGGGAGTAGGTAAGGTTGATGTGGTTGAGTTTTTTTTACAAAAATTATTTTGTTTATCGGCCACTGATAAGCCCTGCGCCAAATGCTCGGCTTGTCAACAGGTTAAGTCGCGGCATTTGCCGGACGTTTACTGGATAGCCAAAGCTAACGGGCGACAGGATATTTTAATTCAACAAATACGAGACTTGTGGGCGTTCGTTAAAAACCGATCATACAGTGGGGGGTGGCGGGCCGTAGTTATTAATTTGGCCGATGACATGAATGCTGAAGCCGCCAATGCCTTACTCAAAATATTGGAGGAGCCGGCCGAACGGGTGATATTTATTTTGGTGGCGGTCAATTGGCGTAAAATACCGCGCACTATCGTGTCGCGTTGTCAGTTGCTGCCACTCGGTTTGATGCCACTAGACGAGCTGGCAAAATTAATTGAGGCCGCGGGAGCCGAGCGGCAATCAGCCGTTGAGTTGGCCGCTTTAGCCGGGGGGCGAGTTTCCCGAGCGTTAAATTGGTTGAATAATAATAGTGAACCGGCTGTGCGCGTGCAGTTGGCCGGTAAACTTATGGCCGCGGCCCGCCAGAATTCTTGGTCGGATTGGCAACTGTTAATTAATGATTATTTGATTAAGCCCGGCGATAGCTTATCCCCAGCTCAATTAAGCCAAGACTTATTAGTAGTGGCGCAGGAAGTCGGGCAGGATATTTTAAGAACCAAACTGGGTTTGGGGCAGTTTATAACTTATCAAAAATACCAATCTGAGCTAAAATTACTGGCAGATTCATGGTCGTATCAGTTGCTCAAGTTTTGGTTCGAGCAGTTGGCAACGGCTCAGACCAAGATTATGGCTAACGGCAATGTTAAATTGACCTTAGAATGTATGATAGCTAATATAATAGATTATGAATAAATATAAATTGATTCTCCTTCGCCTAAAATTCCGGGCGATAGCTCGATGGACATCCAGCCTTCGCAGCCGTTTCGGCGGAGTAGGCTGGAGGCTTGTTTCACTTCGTCATCGCTCCGCGAGATCTAGCGAAGCCATGACGAGATCTCACATAGCGAGAGCGGCTACGGCGGAATTCCGCTGGGATAGCACGGCCAAAGGTAAGTGGAGCTTCATTTGGTTGGTTTTAATAACGCTGGTTTTAGTTGGCGCCGGTTGCAGCTTTAAAACTGCCAGTCGAACTGCCGATGGCGGGGTTTACCGTTCGGATGATTTGGGTAAAACCTGGCAGCAAAAAGTATTTGCCGGTCAGCAGAATAATAAGAACGTTACCATTGCCAGTCTTGATATTCGGGATTTGCAATTTTCCGCGGCTGACACAGGCGTCTTGGCGGCCGTGGCCGGCGATAAGGGATTGTTAATAACCAGCGATGGCGGTGAACAGTGGCGGCAAATTTATCAACAACCAGCCACCGCCGTTGCCATTCACCCCACTGCTAAAGACACTTTTTACATAGCCGCGGGCAACCGAATTTATCGGACGACCGATAGCGGGCAAAATTGGCAAACCGTTTATTTAGACACTACGCCCGACGCGCAAATAACCGCTGTGGCCACCAACCGAGCCAACGATAAGCAAATTTTGGCCGCCAGCTCGCGGGGCATTCTTTTACAAAGTCTTGATTCCGGAAATTCCTGGGAGCAACTTTACTTATTTAAGGCGGCGATAGCAAAAATATTGTTTAACCAAGTTAATGGTAAGTTGATTTTTGTGGCCCAGACTGACGGCCGCTTGTGGCGGTCGTATGATAGTGGCGTTAGTTGGACTGATTTATCAAACACTATTAAACAGTTGAATCCGCGCCGGGGGAGTTATCAGGCTATGACTTTTGTGGCGGACACGGCCAATATTTTATACGCCACCCAAAATGGATTAATGCTCGGGAGCGAGGCTGGTGAAAAGTGGTCTAATTTAAAACTGGTAACTGCCCCCGGCGCGGTAGCGCTGGTGTCGTTGGCGGTGCATCCCAAGTTGCCTAATAATATTTTTTACACTACTGCTACCGGTTTTTATCGCAGTGCTGATAAGGGCGAGACTTGGCAAACCAGTTCACTGCCGTCGTCGCGTCTACCTTCCAGTATGGCTATCAATCCATCAGCCAATAATCAAATTTATTTAGGATTTACCCGTAAATAAAATATATGTTATCACAACTCAATGAATTAACGCCCGACCTTGATAAGATTTTACAACACTTTAAGTCTGAATTAGCTACTTTGCGGTCGGGCCGGGTTATGCCGTCTTTGGTAGAGCACTTAAAAGTTGAGGCTTATGGCACCCTGACACCCTTGATTGAACTAGCGTCCATAAACGCGCCGGAGCCGCGTTTGATTGTGGTGCAGCCGTGGGACAAGAATATAATCCGTGATATTGACAAAGCGCTGCAGGCGGCTAACTTAGGGGTGGCGCCGGTTATTGACGGGGCTTTAATTAGGCTGAATTTTCCGTCCCTAACCGAGGATAAGCGAAAAGAATTAGTTAAACAGGTTGGCATTAAGGCCGAGGAGGCTAAGGTTAGCGTTAAGAATGTTCGTGAGGACACCCACAAAACCCTTAAAGCCGACAAGGATGCTGGCAGTTTAGCAGAAGATAATTTTTTTATTGCTCAGAAAGAGTTGCAAAAAATAGTGGACGATTATAACGGCCGGATAAAAAAAATCGCCGAGGATAAAGCCAAGGAGATAATGACGATTTAATAGAAATTTAAAATGTAAATACCTGCCCGCCGCTCGCCTCACCTAATAGATAGATTGACGCCAAACTACAGCACTTTAATTTATAGCTAGAGCGTATTTGACACAGCGGCTTTGGCAGGCGGGTCAAAAATCAAAATTAATTTAAATTTTTGGTTGCCTCGCGCAACCATCCCGCCGCGGCGGGATAAAAGCGAAGCTTTTATTGTCATTTTTCATTTTAATTTTTAAATTTTACATTAAGTTGTCTAACAATTGAGTGATATGGTTAGCACTATAGCCGTTTTTATATTAGTATTACTGCTTCTCGTCTTGGTCCACGAGCTGGGCCATTTTTTGACAGCGCGCCGGCTGGGGGTAGCGGTGGAGGAGTTTGCTTTTGGTTTTCCGCCCCGTTTAACCAGCTTTAAGCGCGGTCCAACGACTTATGTCGTAAATTGGCTGCCTTTGGGCGGTTACGTTAAATTAAAAGGGGAGCATGGCGACGATAGTTTAGCGCCGGATAGTTTTGCCGCCCAGCCAGCCTGGCGGCGGGCGATTATACTGGTAGCCGGTGTGGCTATGAACGTCCTGTTGTGTCTGGTGTTACTGACCGGCGGTTTGATGGCGGGACTACCGACCATTTTAGAACCGTCACAGGTGTCGCAAGCTAAGGCGGTTAAAATTCAGATTATAGATGTTTTGCCCAATAGTCCGGCTGACCAAGCTGGCATTAAACTGGGTGATGAAGTTCAAAAACTGAATAATCGGAGATTTGTTACAGTGCCGGAAATGCAAAACTATATTGCTGCGCAAGCTGGTCAAACCATAGATATTACTTTGGCGCGCGGCAGTGAAATTATTAAGACCGCTCTTCGTCCTCAAGTACTGCCTGAATCTAAAGGGCGAGTCGCTCTGGGAGTAAGTTTGGTGCAAACCGGTATAGTGGCTTACCCGTGGTACGAGGCGATCGGCCGCGGCGCGGTGGCCACTTATAATTTAACGATTGAAATTGGACGAGGTTTTGGACAATTGTTTAAAAATTTAATTGTTAATCGCCAGGTTCCCAAAGATATAGCCGGGCCGGTCGGGATTGCGGTTATGACCGGTCAGGTGGCGGATTTAGGCTGGATTTACGTGTTGCAATTTGCCGCGCTGTTATCGCTTAATTTGGCGTTTATAAATTTGTTGCCCTTTCCGGCGCTGGATGGCGGACGTCTGCTGTTCGTAATTATAGAAAAGCTCCGCGGCAAGCCCAATAATCAAATGATTGAGGCGGTGGTGCATAATATCGGTTTTATGGTTTTAATGTTATTGGTGGTCGTAATAACTTATCAGGATTTATTGCGTTTTGGCGGCGGAATAATTAAATCAGTAAGTAGCGTGTTTGGCTTATAAATTTTTTATGTCATTGCGAGAGTTGATAATCATCGGCTCGTGGCAATCCATGTTTTTAAAATCCAAATTAGTATAGTTGGAGGTTATCATGAGTGTGGCGAGGTAGTATTTTGGCATCTTCCGCCACCAGCCCTAATTTAGTACCAGCCATCAGGCAGGCGGCAACCATTGTAACAAATGAAGGCGGTTTGACCAGCTATGCCGCCATCGTGGCTAGAGAATTTAAGATTCCTTGCATTGTGGAAACCAGAATAGGAACGCAAGTGTTTAAAGATGGTGATGCAGTGGAGGTTGATGCTAATAAGGGGATAGTTAGAAAGTTATGACAAAAAAGATTACTCTACCACCCAAAGTCATAAAATTAGTCAAGGGTAATGAGTGGTACCACCAGCGGTTTGATGGTGCACCGATGTATATGTATTGCGTAGCTGAAGCGGAAATTAAACCGGAAGCGAGAAAGCCTAAAGGCACCGAGGCTAAAATGCGCGTGTCTTTTTTTATGCCCAACGGCAGAGGGGATTGGTATTTGGATATGGCTGATGTTAAACGCGGCGCGCAAATAATTATTGATTTGGCTAAAAAAGATGCACTTATAAGCCGGAAATTACTAAAGGCCTGGCGTAAGGACGAAGAATTGTTTGAAAAGTTTTTCTACCGGTTTGAAGCCTCATCATTAGGAAAATTAATGGATAAAGATTTATTGGCTTTATATAAGCAATATTATAAATTGTTTGTTAACCGTTTTACATCTTCGGCCATAATAGACCATTTTGCTCTAGGTACGGATGAATACATAGCTAATATATTAAGAAAGGAAATGGGAAAAATTAAAAAGGAGTCGGAGTTTACCGAAATATTCAGTATCGCCACAGCACCGACCAAGCAGTCTTTTATTAATGAATCAGAGATGAAGCTGTTGGCATTAGCTTTAAAACCACATCTTTCGGCAAAAGACTTGCAAAACTATCAAAAAGATTATTTCTGGATAAAAAATAATTATTACCAGGCTAGAAACCTGACTGTAACTGATTTTAAGAAAGAAATAAGTATTTGGAAAAAGTCTGGGGCTAATTTAACAGCCAAATATTGGCAATTGAAAAATGCGTCCCGGATGAATGCTAGAAAAAAAAATATATTGTTTAAAAAATATAAATTATCAAAATTGCTAAGAACTTTGTTAAAAATTTCTGACGATTTTACTTGGTGGCAGGATGAACGTAAAAAATCCACTTATTTAAATATTCACATTGGTAGTTGTATTTTGGGAGAGATGGCTAAGCGACGTGGGTACAACCCGGAAGTTATGAAATATTTACTGCCTGTTGAAGTTGGTTCAATGTTTTTAAAAGGTATACCGTCGGCGCAAGAATTAAAAAATCGGCAAAAGGGTTGTGCTTTTGTGGTTTGGCATGGCGGTTTTTATGTGGCTACCGGTAAACAAGTAACAGTATTACGAAACTTAATGTTTTCTTCTAAAAATAAAGATGAAGTCAAGGATTTAAGAGGTTTAACCGCGTCAGTCGGTAGGGTAATCGGCCCAGTCAAGGTGGTTAACTCAGTTAGAGAGATTAGTAAGGTAAAAAAAGGAGATATATTAGTGGCTGTTATGACCCGACCCGATTATATTGTAGGTATTAAAAAAGCCGCCGCGATTGTTACCAATGAAGGTGGAATCACCTGCCATGCCGCCATTGTGGCGCGCGAACTTGGTATTCCGTGTATAATCGCTACCAAAATCGCCACCGAAGTCTTGCATGATGGCGATTTAGTGGAAGTCAACGCTAATCATGGGGTGGTTACTGTGTTAAAGAGAAAATAATTTATGACAAAATGGCATTGGTATATGCGTGGCACTATTTATCCGCATCGGGCCGATATTGGACAATTGGGTATTTTTAAGTATGGAAAATATAATTTAATTCCCATAACATCAGATTTGTATATTAACGAAGGTTCTAGAATGTGGTGGGCGTGGGATGTAGCTCAAATCACAAAACTAGGTAATGCTATTTTAAAACAGTGTAAGACTAAATCTGGCGTTGCCAAACATGTAAATAAGCTAATTGCCTTATTGAGCAAGGCCATAGAGTCAGCCGATATATTTAAACAGGGAGATTTAACGAAATTAAGTGATAAAGAATTAGCCGGACAGTATCAATTACTTTACAAAGATAATTTGGAAACCCACGGCATTTTAAATGAAGATGTAGATGCGTTTGATGTGGTGTTTGATAATTTTTTGCAAACAGAATTAAGACGCTATGTTAATTTAGCTGGGGATAAATTTATTTCCGTCTATAAAGATTTGTCAACACCTTGCCATACTTCATATTTGCAACAGCAAAACTATGATACAGCTAAGCTATATTTAAACTCAAAAGGTCAAAGCGAAACGGTTGATATTTTACATAATGAATATTGGTGGACAAGCATGGGTTGGGAAAGTATGAAGCCGCACAGTAAAGGTTATTTTATGCATCAGGTAAAAACAATGAACCGAGTTTTGGCAACAAGGATTATTAATGATTATAAAAAACAAGCCGCTTTAGTTGCCAAACAGCGCCGGAGACTGCTTCGCCAATATAAGTTACCCAGGCAATTTAGTCGCTGGCTATGGGTTTTGGATAAGTATGCCTATTTACATGACTGCAGAAAAGAAATGCAGGTTAAAACCATGTATGCTTATCATTTGATTTTATTAGAGACTGCTAAAAGGTTAAAGATTAAAGAATCGGATTTGGAGTGGTTATTTCATAATGAGGTCGCGGGTTTATTAAAAGGTAAGAGACTTAATAAAAAACTGATAGCTGATAGAAAAATATCAGTGACCTCCCAGGTAACATCTAAAAAAATAATTATAAATGAAGGGAATAAAGCTCATCGGATAAAGATTAAAAGTCTTAATTTAGATAGAAAAAATATTACTTTAGTTAAGGGTTTGGCTGTAACTGCTGGTTTAGTACATGGACGTGCCTTGGTTTGTCAAGGGGCCAAAGAGGCCATTAGCAAAGTTAAACAAGGTGATATTTTGATATGCCCCATGACCTTACCGGATTATTTGCCAGCCATGAAAATGGCTAAAGCCATCGTGACAGATGAAGGTGGTTTAACCTGCCATGCTGCCATAATCGCGCGTGAGCTGGGTAAGGTTTGTATAGTTGGCACAAAAGAGGCCACCCGGGTATTTAAGACCGGCGATTTGGTAGAGGTTGATGCTAATAGAGGCGTTATTCGTAAGTTATAGTTTATGGAGAATAAAACTTTTTATCTTTGGGATTTGGCTGATACCATTTTTATTGAAAAATGGAACGCTGAATTATCCGGCGTGCCGTCTTTTAATGCTTATGTGGAGTCTTTGGGATATGATTTAAAAACTATCAGTCCTTTAGATTATGAATTATGTTATGAAAAACCGTATCGTGATGGTTTATATGATTTATCAATTGCTGATGGATTTAAAGAAGTTCTAACTTGGACGAAAAACAATGGCGTTTTTACTACTGGTAACAAAGAGCAAATTAATTGGCGAGCTGAACAGTTGTTAAGAAAATATGGGTTTGGCATTCGTGACTTTTTGAAAGAGATATATAGCACTTTTGATTATAGTAACACCAATGTTAAAACCGAAGCTATGTTAGTAGATTTAATAGGTAAAAAATTTAAGCAAGGGCTTGGGATTATAGTTTATACAGACGATAGAGAGGCTAATTGCAGGTTTTTTATTAGTGCAGCTGAAAAGTGTCAAAATAATGGGGTGAGGGTTGAATATCGGGTGTATAATTTAGGTAATGATGATAGTAAGTTAGAAAAATTGTCAGATAACTATTATAAAATTGGCGATCTATATCAATTGAAAGATAATGAAGAAAATTTATTAAAGCCCAATGATTAATCCTAATAAAAATTTGTGGCGGTGGGGACCAATAGACGGCCGGCCGATATATCCGGACCCGTGGTACGACGGTATGACTGTTAATATGAAGGCATTTTCACCGAGTTGGCCAAGTAGTTATTCTTTATATAAAAAAGACAGGTATTCTTATGTTTGTGAATATGAGCCTTTATATAAAAACGCGGAGAAAATATTCGTTAAGTATATATTGAATGAAGCCAATTTTAAAAGAATATACAGAAAATGGCGCAATATTGTAAAGAGGTTAGTCAACCTAAATGCTAAAATGTCCCCAAGTAGTCTCAGGTCGTTAAATGATTTAGAACTCTATAAAACAATCAATTTATGGTATAAAGTTTATAGTTATGAATTTTGGGGTGTTGGGTTAGTACCGGAAATTGCTAATTTTGGCGGGGAATCATTGCTTAGAAATATACTTCGGAAAAAATCTGTCGTTATGGGGGCGGAGGTTAGTTTAATGGAAAAGTTGTCGGCGCCTGATAAATTTTCGTTTTATACGCAAGAAGAAATAGATCTATTAAAACTTCGTAAGATAAAAGGAAAGCCATTAAATCAGTCTTTGGTTAAGCATCAGCAAAAATATTTTTGGATACTGAATAGTTATCGCCAGACTAAAGTTTTATCAGTGGACTATTTTGCTAAGTACTTAAAAAAGTTTTCTAATGTACATGCTAGAGACAGAATAAAGGCATTAAAAAAACAAATAAAAATAGTTAAATTTATTAAAGCAAAGTTAGTACGTCAATATTCACTAGGTAAGGACGCATTGATGATATCTAACAAATTAGCTTGTTGTATTTGGTGGCAGGACAACAGAAAATCGTATATATTTCAAACTAATCATGTTATAGATGTAATAGTTAATGAATTATCTCGTCGCTATGATATTAGTAAAAGCGATTTACATTATTATGTTTTTAAAGATATTTTAAAATTAATTAAAACTGGAAAAAAATTATCAATTAAAGAACTAAAACAAAGACAAAGTTATTTTGCTGTGGTTTGGGATAGGCAGAAAGGGACTATGTATGTATCCGGAGGTAAAGCTAAAAAGTTATATAATTTGTATCAAATAAAACCGAATGTTAAGTCTATAAAGCAAATTAGGGGTGAGGCTGTTAGCGCTGGAGTTGTTAAGGGTAAGGTGAGAGTTATTTTGTCAGCCCGTGAGGTCAATAAATTACGACCTGGAGAAATATTAATAACCACTATGACTTCGCCCGATTTTATTGTGGCTATGCGTAAAGCTGCGGCCGTAGTAACCGACGTTGGTGGTATTACCAGCCACGCCGCTATAGTCTCGCGTGAACTTAGAATACCCTGCATAGTGGGTACCAGAATCGCCACTAAAGTTTTGAGAAATGCTGATTTGGTGGAAGTTGATGCCAATAAAGGAATCGTTAAAAAATTATAATTATCCGCTCCCATGCTCTAGAGCATGGGAGCGGAGGAGGAAATAAGAATTATGCCACGATATAATGAAAAAAGAATACCATATCAGACTCAAGAAAAACTTCTTGATATGTTTTGTGATATTCTTAAAAACATGAAAAAACGTCAGGACGTTAAAGATTTTTTAAAAGATTTATTAAATCGTCAAGAACGAGTAATGTTGGTACGCCGATTACTGATAGCTGATATGTTACTTAGAAAGTTATCTTATCGTGAAATTACAAATAAATTACGGTGTGGCTCTTCAACTATAGCGCGAGTAGAGCGTTGGTTAAATTTTGGTCGAGGTGGTTACAAACTAGCTATTAATCATAAAGTAAAATAATTAGTGCTCCCATGCTCTAGAGCATGGGAGCAAAGGTCTGTATGATAATTAGTGAATTAACTAAAGAAATAAAGCGGGAAACTTGGTGGAGCGAAGAGTCACCAGGCACGCCCATGTTTTCTTTGTGGATACAGCAGTTCGTACGGCAATCTAAGTATTGGCATCCTAAATTGCCTAATATTATATTGGTATTTTTTAAAAATGATTTTTTATATGAAGAAACTCCGGAAAAGCAAAAACTGCAAATCTGGAATTATGTTTTAGAACAGTATATTAAATATCCACAAATTCAACTGCGTCATTATAAGAAGTGGAAAGCCGTGTCTGAGAATTTAGTTAAAGAAAGGGAGTGGTTTCTAAAACACAAACATCATTTAAACAGCCAAGAATTGGCTGCGTCGTTTGCCAAAGTCAGCCAATTGATTAATGAGCACTGGCGGATTACTTGGGTGCAGGAAAGCGCTGATATTTTTACCACCTATGAGTTGCCGCAATTAATTCAAAAAGAAAATCCTAATTTATCGCTGGAACAGGCGACAGGTATTGCCATAATTTTATGCGCACCTGAATTTTTAAGTTTTATGGAAGAACAGCACACAGAACTTTTAAAAATAGCTATTTTGTACTATAGAAAAATTAAAAATGCTAAGAGGATTACTGGGGTTGATAAAAGGTTACGTGAAACCATAAATGGATTCTCCCAAAAGTATATTTGGTTATTGTCTAATTATAAAGAAGCTAGGCCTTTTGGTATTGGGCAAGTTTGGCAACAATTACGCTATGAATGCCAAAATAAAACTTTGTCTAAATTAAAAAAAGATTTAAAGAGTGTTAGAAGCAAAGTAGTTCGTTTAAAAAGACAAAAAAATAAATTATATCGGGATTTAAGTATTTCCCCCCGGCTAAGAAAAGCTTTTAATCTGCTTACTTTTTGGGCAACATGGATGGATGAGCGTAAACAAACAGCGCTTGTAGGTAATTGGTATTTGGAATTTTATGCCCGAGAAGTGGCTAAGTGTTTAGGTATTAATATTTGGAATATTAAATATTTTACTGCTGCTGAATTACATCAAGCTTTATCAAAAGGTAAGTTGCCAAATAAACTAGAATTAAAAAAGCGTCGTCGGTTTTGTGTGTTTGCGATTACAAAACAAGGCAGCAAGATAGTGGAAAAGATTTATACCGGGGGAAACGCGACTAAATTGTGGTCATTAATATTTACTAAACCAACAAGCAGCCTAATAAAAGGACAAGTAGCTAGTGCGCCGATAAGTAAAATGAGTGGCAAGGTTCAGATAGTTTTAGACCCGCATCGCGATAAGTTTACCAACGGTCGCATATTGGTTACCACTATGACCCGACCAGACTTTGTGCCTTTAATTCGGCGAGCTAGTGCTATAATTACTGATGAAGGCGGTATTACCTGCCACGCCGCCATTATTTCCCGCGAATTAGGTATTCCTTGTATAATTGGCACTAAAGTAGCTAGTAAGATTTTAAAGAATGGCAATAAAGTAGAATTGGATTTGGCATCAGGTGGGGTTAAAATTTATAAAAAATAAGTTATATAGATAAATATGAAACTTTATTATATTCAAAGAAAATCCAGCATGTCTTCAATCTTATGGCTTTTGGGTTGTGGTTTAGGCATGACTCATTACCCAGTTAAGCAAGTTTATGCTGGGTATGATTTGGGTAACACTATTTGGCTGGGTCGTCGTGAGGAAGGGTTTCTGTGCGGCGATAAATCTACTCATATTGATAAATTGGTTAGTTCATTTCAAAATTATGTTTTAAAGAATCCACGGCATGTATTTAATATAAAAAAAATATTTTTAAACAGGTCACGTAAATTAGTTGGTTTAGTCAAACATTTAGCCAGTTTTGATTATACCGAGGCCAGCAACAGTCAATTGTATGATGATTATAAAAGAGTAGTGGATAGTTATAAGGAAGTTTATACTTACGGTGAGCCGTTAGCCATTGCCTTGGGAAATTTTTCCGATAGGATAAAAAAACATTTTATACCCCAGGGCATGACCGATGCTGATTATGAAATTTTGCTCTTACCCCAGGAACTTTCTTTTGTGCAAAGAGAGAGGCTGGATTTATTGGAAATAGCTTGTCTGGTTAAAAATGGAAAAGTGGATAAAAAGATTAAACAATTATTACAAAGTCATGTGGCTAAGTATACTTGGTTGCCATATGATTATGGCGTTACCAGTTATAAAATTGACCATTTTATTAAAGAGCTGAAAAAACTGGTTAACAAGGGGCGGCGGCAAATTTTAGCAAATTATCGCCACCTTGCTAACTATTCTCGAAATTTACAAAAGCAGCAAAATAACATAGCGGCTAAATATAAATTTAATAACAAGCAGCAAAGTTTAATTGAAATTGTTAGAACCACTTTTTATTTGGTTGATTATAAAAAAGAATTATTTACGCAACTTCATTGGTATTCAGAAAGATTATTTATAGAAGTAAGCCGCCGACTAAAAACGCCCCAGCATTTAGTAAGGTATATGTTGCCGTATGAAGTGAGTATGTGTTTGCTAAAGGGAGTACCCGTAAAAAAACTGCAAATCCAATCGCGTTACAATAATTGTGTAATTACTATTAAAAAATCAGGAAGGGTGAACGTTATTGATGGTAATAAAGCTAAATTGATAATTGATAACTTTATCAGTTCACATAAAAAGGGTGAAAAGCGGGATTATTTATCCGGGCGCGTTGGTAATTCAGGAAGCGCGCGTGGTTTGGTAAGAGTAATTATGGATGCCAGAAAAATAGATACTTTTAAACATGGGGAAATATTGGTAGCACCCATGACTTCACCCGATTATATACTGGCCATACGCAAAGCGGCAGCGATAGTGACGGATGAAGGCGGTACAACCTGCCACGCCGCCATTGTCTCGCGAGAACTTAATATACCCTGCGTTATTGCCACCAAGAAAGCCACCCAAGTCTTTAAGACTGGTGATATGGTGGAAGTAGATGCTACGCGTGGTATAGTAAGATTATTAAAATCATCTTAATTATTAATTGTTATTTATATGTCTGGAGCAGTCGCAAGATCAGGGCCTTGGCGGATTAAACCATCGGGTAAATTGCCAATTTTTTTACGTTTTATGATTAATTCCGGTTTTGACCATAAAATTTCTAATAAGGTTGGCTTTAAAAACCATATAGTTAATCGGGTGTATTTGAATCACATGATGTATTGGCCCGCTAAGGAATATAATAAATTTGAAGCGGAAATCATTAACCATTTGAAGAAAAATGATGGCTGGATTGAAAAATATTGTGCTCGTGAACTAAAAAAATCAGAGCATCTTTATAACTTGGGTTTACGTTTAAAAAAGGTTGATTGGTCCAGAAAAACTAACCAAGAAATGAGGATCATTCTCAATAGTATATTGGAAAAATATCGCGAGTTGGCCTGTCCATGGTATGCGCAATATTCTATTGATGTTTATTGCGAGGATGTTATTGAAGAAGAGTTACTAAAGTATATACCCGCTGGCCATCCGGATTTTAGAAAACTGGTTTTGATATTTACTGACCCCAAGGCTATGACAGACGTAGCTGAGGAAAGGTGGAATTTAATGAAATTAGCAAAAAAGTTACAGAATAATAAGGAAAAGATGGATAAACTTTCTACGCAAGTTGTTAATCTTATAAATAAACATCTGGATAAATTTGCTTATATAAACAGAGGTTTAGCCACTAGTAAGCCATATAATTTTAGAGATATGGTTAAGAGAATTAAAGAAGCCTGGGCGTCAAAAGAGACTTTAGACAGTTTAATTTATTATAGTTCACCCCAAAAAATAAAAAATGATTACAAATGGGCTGTTAAACAAATAAACCCAAGTAAAAATTTTATTAAAATCATTAATCAGGCCAGATTGCACTCTTATACTAGAAATAGGCGCGTTGAAGCTTTCTTTTTGGCTGATTATGGCGCCAGCTTTATGTACCATGAAATAGCGAAAAGAAGCAAATTTAATCCTAATTGGATTATGGAAGTGTCGATTCCGGAGATGTATGGAGCTTTAAAGGGCGAACCATTGCCAAGTAAGGAAGAAATGAAAAAAAGATTTACTAATTACGCCATGATTGTAAAGAACGCCAAAACTACCATGATAGTTGACCCCAAAAAAATAAAGCAATTGGAAAGAAAATATTATGTTAATGTTAAATCAGCTGATCAAGTGGTGGGGCGTATGGCATGTATTGGTGGAATTATTAAAGGCCGGGCCAAGGTTTGTTTGGACAAATCGGAGATTGGAAAGGTTAAACGTGGAGATATACTAGTAGCCCAATTTACTACACCCGATTTTGTACCGGCCATGGAAAAAGCGGCTGCTATAGTTGCTGACCAAGGCGGTTTATCTTCTCATGCCGCTATAGTATCAAGGGAACTGGGCGTACCTTGTGTAATTGCCACGGATAATGGTACTAGAGTGATAAAAGATAATGATTTGTTGGAGGTTGATGCCCGTAATGGCATTGTTAAGATAATCAAAAGAGCTAAATGATCAAAGCAATTTTCTTTGATTCCGGTGACGTTATAGTAAGGGAAGGATTCAATCCCGGTATAGTTGAATATGAAAAAAAATATAGTTTGCTGCCAGGATCTCTATACAAATCTGCACACGACAGGCAATATTGGAAAGATTTTACCTTGGGTAATATATCCGAAAATGAATACTTTGCGGATGTAGCAGACGATTACAAAAAAGCAAAAATTGATACCACAGATTTTAAAAAGATTATCCAGGATAATTTTAAATTAAATGAAGAATTGTTAGATTTTTTAATGACAATTAAAAATAAATTTATTTTAGGAGTAATCTCTAATCATCCCAAGGAATTTTTTGAATGGTGCAGACAATATTTTGGTTGGGATAAGATTTTTACCGTTTATGCGGTATCTGGTGATTTGCATGTTAGAAAACCCGATAAGAGAATATTTGATTATGCTGTTAAAAAAGCTGGTGTGGCAGGTGGCGAATGTATCTATGTTGACAATCGCTCGGACAGAATAGAGGGTGCACAGTTAGCTGGTATGCAGGTAATTATTTATCAGAATATCAATCAATTAAAAACTGATCTATCTAATTTTATTAATGTAACCGATTAATTTATGTTAAAAGAAAACAATTACGAAACTCATGAAAAGATGATGGCCACTACTTATATAGATTTAACCAGACATGGTAACCGATATGGCGGGCCGATGGAAATTACTTTTTACGACGGCAGCAAAATTAAATTTGATGATTCTACTGACCTTACCGAAGAAGGTCGAAAAGATGCTGTAAATTTTGGTGCCGAAGGAATTCCACCCGAAGTTACATTAGTACATTTACGTGGTGGTGACGAGCCAAGACACGGTCAAACTGGCGATGATATAGTAAAGGGAAGTGAAAAATTTGGAATACACAAAGAGGGGGAGGAGCCGTCGCCAGTTAGAGACAAGGCCGGTCGGGTAAAGGGAGCGAGACGAGGGCAAGGGGTTGATTATGCTAGTTCTGGTTTAATGCCATTTCTCAAACCATTTAAGCAAATGATAAATGATGAACTTAATAAGATAGTTTCTACTTTATCTCCAGAGGAGCAAGAGAAATTAAAAACCAATCCGGAACTTAGAGCCAAATATCGTGAGCAAGCACAAGTTTTCGGCCTTAAAGCTGCTATTAATGACCCAAAATTGGCTGAAATAGCTGCCGAGAATGAGGCTAATGAGTTGCTTCATGTTGTTGAGTTGTCGCGCAGGGGGGTGAAAGCTGGTGAAATTAAATCAATCCCTATAGTTGGTAGTGGTCTTTTTGCCGAATCTTTGTTAAAACACGCTTTGGTGGTGGAGGATTTAGAAACCGCTAATAAAAAGACTGGATTTGAGTCGGTTGATGAAATTGGTGGATTTACTAAACAAGCCACTTCTTTTAGGATAAAACTTATGCGAGATGCGGAGTTGGGTGACGCGCGTAATATGGAAGATTTTAATAAAGATACCAAAGTTGAATACGAATTTACTGACCCAGAAAGAAAGAAGTTGTTTGGCGGCAAAAAAGTATCTTTGGACTGGAATATTGTTAATGAATTGGCAAATAAGTTTAGGTTTAAGCGCCAAGGTTAACGAAAAATGAATAATTTACCAAAATTAAAAATAGTGTCAATAACTAAATTGTGTTTACATGAAACTGTAGACCCAAAGCGTGTTTTGAAATTAAAAAAAATAATTAAAAAAGCTCACCTTTTTACCAATCCGCCAATTGTAAGTTATATACCAGCGATGGATAAATATTTAGTATTAGATGGTGCTAACCGTACTACTACGCTTAAAGAATTGAATTTTAAATATATTTTAGTGCAATTAGTGGAATATAAAGACAGTGTTGTTGATTTATTAACTTGGAACCATTTTGTGTCCCAAATTAGTTTGCAAAGAGTTATTGATTTATTTAAAGGCTATAATAAAAAACTTAATATATTAAAGGTTAAATCTTCACAATCTGCTAAAAATTTGTTAGACACTAAACCAGGTGTAGTTTATATAACAGATGGCAAATTACATTATGTAATTAATAACTTTAAAGATTTTAAGGATGAAATTGCAATTTTGAATTTTGCAGTAAATATTTACAAAGGTAAACATAATTTTAATCGGATATTGGGTGATAATTATAAAATTTTAAAAAAGGAATACCCGAAAAATAAAGTACTGTTTGTATATAAAAAACTACTTCAGCAAGATATTATAAAAGTGGTTAGAGCCGGACTCTATGTCCCGAGTGGTATATCGAGACATATAATTCAAGGTCGCGCTTTAAGAGTAGATATACCGATTGTTTGGCTAAAAGGTGCGGCCTCTTTGTTGTCATCTAATAAGAAGCTAAAAAAGTTAATTAACTCCCGACTTTCTTTGGGACAAATTAGATATTACAGTGAGCCAACTTTTATTTTTAATGATTAGATTTTATGGCAAAAATTCCTAGTTGGCAATATTATTTTGCACGTAAATTTTCCTTACAGCGTTTTGAGATTATATCACGGGTTTTTTATTCGCCCTTTTATTTTAAGCATTTTAAAGTTAATTTAAAAAATATTTTGGTCAAACCAGGCCAAAGTCATAATTATGAAATTTGGTTAGACAGAGATGAATATAAAATAGCCGTTAATAGAGTATATAAAACAGTCTGTAAGAATTATCATACCTATAAATATTATCGTAAAATTTTTATACAGACTCAACTTAGATTTCTTAAGGTGGCGATGATGGTGGCTCGCCAAACAAACAATAGATTAACTAATAAAGAATTGGGTAAATTATATAGGTTGTTTACTCGCCACCTACAGAAGCTTAATAGTAAGCCAATTATAGTAGTGTTTATGATTGAACCGTTGGTTAGTTCAGCTGCGGTAATGATTTTGACGGATATTCTCAAACGAAATAGTAAAATGAATGAGTATGATAATGGTCTTTCTATAATATTTTCACCTGATACTAAAACAGCCGTACCGCAGATGCGGCAGGCGTTGTTAAAAATTGCCTTAGGAGTTAAAACTGGTAGGTTAAATAAAACAAAGACAAGATATTTGCTTAATAGAGTCGTGAAGCAATATAATTTTTTGCCATGTTACGATATTATTGATAAGCCATGGGATTATGATTATTTTAAAAACGAGTTAAAGGGAATACTTAAAAGAACTGTAGTGGAATTAAAAAGCGAATTAAAAGATATGAACATAGTGTGGCGTCAACGTAAAAATAATTTTAAAGCTTTTTTATCAAGATATGACATTAGCCAATCGGAAGAAGATATTTTAAGAATTGCACACGATTTAGTTTTTATAAAAGACGAGAGAGATGATTATCGGCGTCGCGGTGGTTACTATGGTCGAAGACTTTTTGCCGAGATTGGCCAAAGATTAGACGTAGATTTACGCGCAGCTTGTTATTTAACTGTAGACGAAACAGAAGGTTTTTTATTTAGAGATATTAAACCATCTCGTGAGTTACTAAAAGAAAGGCAGACAACTTATTTATTATTACGTAAGTTAGGATCTCCTACTGCAGTAGCAAGTGGAGGTCAGATAAAAGCAATTATAAAAAATGAACATTTTCTATCATTAGATCAGTCTAAAGTTGATGAAATAACTGGTGTAGCAGGTTCTGTTGGTATGGCTAGAGGTTCAGTTATTATTGTTAATACTAAACATGATTTACGACGTGTCTTGCCTGGTTCAATTATGATAGCAGTTACTACCAGTCCGGATTATGTACCCGTTATGAGATTGTGTAAGGCGATTGTAACTAACGAAGGTGGAATAACCTCTCACGCCGCCATAGTTTGTCGAGAATTAAGAATACCATGTATAGTTGGTACTAAAATAGCAACCAGAATATTCAAAGATGGCGATTTAGTAGAGGTTGACACCAAGAGGGGAATAGTGAGAAAATTGTAAGACTACTGAATTTTTATATTTTTAATATGTTTAATAAGATAAGTTTTATTCAACAATTATTTCTAAACCAAGCCAAACAGGGGAAACGACGTAAAATAGCCATTGGTATTTGGCGGCCGGAACAGGCAGTAGTAGACGGTTTAAAAGCCGCTACTGATTATGCGGATTTAACAGTGGTTGGCTGTGATATACCTGGTCTTGATTGTATACCAACTGTTAACGATGATGAGGCTAGCCGCAAAATAATTGAATTGTTAAGGACAAGCAAGGTTGAAGGCTTTGTTAGGGCTCAACTCAAAGATTCCTACACTCACAAGGTATATTTAGAAACCTTTAAAAAAGAAGAACCTAAATTTAAATTCTGTCCATTTACCATAACTAATGATGATTATTGGTTTACCATTTCCAGTCCGTCTAATTATAACTCTTTAACTTTGGAAGCAAAACTAGCGGAGGCTGAGAGGGCCGCTAAATGGCTTAGTGATTTAGGTATAAAGCCAAAAATTGGTGTTACCAGTACTAGGCGTTTATCCGGGCGAGTTGGTGAATTTGGTTTACTGGAGGAAATTGCTGAGAACTGTGAAAAAACCACTAAGCATTTAACTGATATGGGTTTTGAAGTAAAGGAATATTATATTGAGTACGAACGAGCCGTGTGGGAAGGGTGTAATTTAATAATTCCGTCAACTGGAATGATTGGCAATACCTGGTCTAAGGGTTTAACTTTTCTTGGCGGTTGGACTAATGTGTGCTGTCCTATGTTAGATGAAGGTGTGTATTATGATGATACAGCTCGTAATCATGTAAATTGGTTTTGGCCTATTATCTCAACAGTTGCTTGGATAAATAGGGAAAAATCGTAGGTTGACATATTTAATGTTTTGTATTACTATTAACAGTTAAATAAATCTAAACAAAAAAGCAAAAGGAGGAGAAAGATAATTATGGAGATGAAAAAAGAATTATCAGAATCTACAGAGAACCTTGAAAACAAGGAACGTTTTAAGTTGGCCGCTAAAAATATCATTGACTGTTTTTCCTTTAATCCGGAAAAAGAAAGTTTGCTGGTTATAACTGATGGCAAGGTTATTGAAACTAATAATGATTTTATAGAAGCCATATCAGGTGAATTAAATTTACGTACGCAGGATAAACAACGTACTAAGGGCAATTGGGAGATGGTGGTTGTACCGGCATCACCTAAATCTGCTACGCCGCTGGGCGAAATGATTGGCGAAAAAATGAAAAATCGTCCGGTGTTAATAGTAACCTCAATGTCACGTTCTCATTCTAAAGAAACAGGAGCTGCCTTTAGAGGTGATATATCAGATAAGTCGGTATTTGATGAAATTATTGCCAGCAAAACTTTTCGTAATACAGTAGCCAATGGTTATTCGGCATATACTCCGGAAAGGTTAGAAACTATTGGTAATAAATTACCTGATTCCACCTACGAAAAAATGAAACTGTTTGCTAAAAACAATCGCAGCCGAATCATTTCTATTACTAAGGGTCATAATCCTTATGAGATATTAACTCGTGGCGCGGTAGAGGAGCCGGTGGAAAATCTTAAGGAAAGAGCCAGTAAAGTAAATGAAATCATGAAAGACGTTGTGAGGGTTCATATTACTTCGTCCTTGGGAACAGATATTTGGTTAAGCCTCAGCACTGATTTAAAAGAAGTTGAAGATGGTAACTTGGGTAAGCCGGGTAGTTTATCTAATTACCCAATAGGTGAGTGGTCGTGTTCGCCTGATTGGAAAGATTCTGATGGTGTATTGGTAATTGATGGTCCGTGCGGAGGTAACATTAACCAAGATATTATTGATCAAAGTAGTCCATTTATTTTGACTTTTAAAAACGGCGAGGTAATTGATATTAAAGGTGAAGGCCAGGCGTTAGAAATGTGGAAAAATTATCTTGATAGTGGCAACAACGAAAAGAATCAGGCTTACAAACTAGCTGAATTTGCGGTAGGGACTAACACCAAGGCGCTTAAAGATAAACCGCGTGAATTTTGGGGATCCTCAGAAGGAGAAAAAGTCTATGGTACGGCCCATATAGCCGTTGGCAGTAATGGTTCTTTCGGGCGTACACCAGATGATCCTAATTATAATTCAGCGGCGGTACATTGTGATATGGTTCTGGGTTTGCACAAAAAAAATCGCGTGACAGTTGAATGTCAGAAAAAAGATGGAGCCAAATTCGTTTTGATTGATAATGGTGAGCCAAAAGAATATTAATTATTTCTTCATATTTTAAAATATCCCTGATTATGTATAATGTAGTCAGGGATTAATTTTTATTAATCATTATGCAATTTATTCTACCTTTTTCTAAAATATCCAAAAAAGACGTAGGTTTAGCCGGTGGGAAGGGGGCGAGTTTGGGGGAAATGTCACAGGCGGGCATCCCGGTGCCGCCGGGGTTTGTGGTGCTGGCCACGGCTTTTGACCGGTTTTTGCACGAAACCGGGTTGGAGGTGGATATTGAGGCGCAGTTAAAAAAGGTTAATTATAAGGATGTTAATTCAGTTGATAAATACAGTGCGGTAATTCGTGATTTGATTCATCGCGCCAAAATGCCTAGAGATTTGCAAAGCGAAATTATGAACGCTTATGCCAATCTGGTGAGTGGACAACGGCAAATAGTTAATAATAAGGCAGTCACCAGCCATAAACTATCAGCTATCAGCCAACTGCCATTTTATGTCGCGGTGCGGTCTTCGGCCACGGCTGAGGATTCCACCCAGGCCTCGTGGGCCGGGGAGTTGGAGACTTATTTAAATACCACCGAGAAAGATTTATTAAGGTATGTGAAGGATTGCTGGTCGTCCCTGTTTACGCCGCGGGCGATTTTTTATAGACGTGAGAAAAAAATGCATAAAGCCAAAGTTTCAGTGGCGGTAGTGGTGCAGGCTATGGTGCAATCGGAAATTTCGGGTGTTGCTTTTACCGTGCACCCGGTTACCAAAGACCGTAACCAAATGATTATTGAGGCTGGCTATGGTTTGGGCGAGGCGATTGTGTCCGGCCAGATTACGCCTGATTCCTATATTATAGATAAAAAAAACTTGTCGCTATTGGATATCAACGTGGCCGAGCAAACGCGGCAGTTGATCGGTTTGGTTAAGGGCGGAAATAAGTGGCAAGCCGTGGCTAAAAAAGACGGCGCTAAACAAAAATTAACCGGCCAGCAAATAATTGAACTGGCTAAAATTTGCGTTAACATTGAACAGCATTATAAATTTCCCTGTGATATTGAATGGGCGTACTATAAGGGCAAATTCTACATAACTCAATCCCGCCCCATCACCACGCTTTGAATCTATCAGTCTTTAGCCCTTTACGGCGGGACAAGCGCGAAAGGGTAAATGGATAAGCCAGACCTAGAGCAAAACATAATGAGATGGTTCCAAAACTCTTTCGTGGCGAAATTTCAGTTTTTCTTGCGAGACGAGGAAGGCGAGCAAAAAGAATTGAAACGTAGTAGAACTACGGTGAAATCCTTTTTGCGAAGCCTGACGAAGTCGCAGCCGAAAAGATGAAATTACAGCAGAAATGAGTTTTGGAACCATCTCAATATCATTTTACATAACCCTACCAAATTAGTAGGGTTATGTTATAATGGCAAAGTATGATATTGAATTTGTCCGCGCAGTCGGAGTATGGCTTAATGCTGTTAAAGTATTTGGCGGTTTTGCCAAGCGGCGCCACCGCCAATTTGCGCACTATTGCCAACAAGTTTGAATTGCCGGTTAAATATCTGGAACAAGTCGGCGGTAAACTGGTTAAGGGTGGTATTATCACCAGTCGTCCAGGCAAGCAGGGCGGCTATGGAATGGCCGTAAACCCCAGTCGGTTGAGGCTGACAGCCATTTTAGAAGTATTGGAGCCCAGCGCGCCAGCGGTTTGTCGTCATAATGGCAGTTGTTGCAAACGCCAAAGCGCCTGTCCGAATAAAACCGGCTGGCTAAAGGTTCAGCAGGAACTTTATAAAAAATTAAGCCGCTACAAGCTGGCGGATTTGATCGCTCGCTAATTATTAGCCGACTATACTTTAGCCGATTTACTGAGTGAAATTAAGTCTTAACTCTTTAATTTATGAAAAACCAAACTATATTAGTCATGGCAGGTTTAGTGGCTGGTTATGCGTGTCTTTTCTCTTTACTATCTTTGATGAAGCTTGGGGGTTTTGGTGATGGGGATCCTATCAACACCCCGTTACGAATTTTAAATAGGGATGTGGCGTTATTGCCGTTTGTTTTTTTATTAATTGTTAGATATCTTTGGAAAAAGGAAAAAAATCATAATTCTCGATTCCTAATTCTTAATTCTAAAATATATGTTTAAATTACCTGATTTATCATACTCATATGATGCTTTAGAGCCGCATTTTGACGCCAAAACCATGGAAATACATCATACGAAACACCACGCGGCGTATGTGACCAAGCTGAATGAGGCCTTGGCGCCAGCGCCGGAACTGCAAAGCAAAACGATTGAGGAACTCCTCTCCAACTTGAATGTTGTGCCGGAAAAAATTCGCACGGCTGTGCGCAATCACGGCGGCGGCCATTATAATCATTCATTATTTTGGCAAGGTTTATCGCCGGTTAAAACTGAACCCGCTGGTCAGTTGTTGGATTTACTCAATAAAGATTTTGCTAGTTTGCAGAATTTTATGGAACAGTTTAATAAATCGGCAGCTAGTGTATTTGGCAGCGGTTGGGCGTGGCTGGTTGCCACAACCAACAATGAACAACCAACAGCGAACAACAAATTGCAAATAGTCACTACGCCGAATCAGGATAGTCCTATTTCACAAGGGTTGAAGCCGCTCTTAGGCCTTGATCTCTGGGAACATGCTTATTATCTAAAGTTTCAAAATCGACGGCCTGATTATGTGGCAGCCTGGTGGGAAGTGGTAAATTGGCCAGAGGTTACTAAACGCTTGGCCCAATAGACTGATGCCGTTCCTGCGCATAAAGAATTTGTCAGTATCAGCCGGCCGGTTAAAGATACTGACCAACATAAATTTAAATTTAGCCCCCGGCCAGATTTTGGCGTTAGTGGGACCCAACGGTTCAGGCAAATCCACCTTGGCCCAAACCTTGATGGGTAATCCCAGTTATCGGGTAACTCATGGTTCAGTAACGTTAGGAAGAAAAAATATTTTAAAACTGAAACCGGAGCAACGAGCGCAGGCCGGTTTTTTTTTGGCGTTTCAGAATCCGCTGTCTTTTTCCGGGTTAAGCTCAATGGGATACTTGCGCACAGTGTACAATAATCGTTTAGTTAAAGCCGGCTTACAGCCGGTCAGCCTGCTTGATTTTGATAAACTAATAAAACCGTTGGCTGTTGACCTGGGCTTAAGCGCCATTCTTAAGCGAGATTTAAATGAGGATTTTTCCGGGGGTGAGAAAAAACGGATGGAAGCCCTGCAGATGGCCATTTTAAGGCCAAAATTGGCGATTATAGACGAGATTGACTCGGGATTGGATATAGATTCGTTTTGGGCTATAAAAACGCTTATAAATCGTTTAAAAAGGCAAGGTGCAGCCTTTATAATTATTTCACACTATACCAAGCTTCTACGTGCCTTTAAACCAGATAAGGTGCTAATTATGTCGCAGGGCGAAATAGTCAAAAACAGTGACAGCTCTTTACTCACTAAAATTGACCGATTGGGGTTTAAGCGGTTACTAAAATCTTAAAAAGATGGACACCTACCTTACCAATAAACAGTATAAATATGGTTTTCACGATAAAGTAAAACCGTATTACATTTTGCGCCCCGGCTTAAGTAAAAAGACAGTTGAGGAAATTTCTCATTTAAAAAATGAGCTGGCTTGGATGCGGCAGAGTCGTTTATTAGGCTATGATTTTTTTGTCAAACGACCATTGCCCGATTGGGGTCCGAGTTTGCGGGGGCTTAATTTTAGCAAGTTAAGATATTATGCTACGCCACTGGACAAGGCCGCTGCCGAATCAGGCTACATTCCCAGCAACGTTAAAAAAACTTTTGAACGTTTGGGTATACCGTCGGTGGAGGTGGATTTTTTAACTGGCAGCGGGGCGCAATATGATTCGGAAATGGTTTATCATGCTCTTAAAAAAGATTGGCAAGGCCGGGGCGTGATTTTTTGCAGTATGGACGAAGCTGTTAAAAAACACCCGGACATAGTGTCTAAATATTATGGTACCATTGTCACTGCCAATGATAATAAACTGGCGGCTTTAAATACAGCCGTGTGGTCAGGCGGCAGTTTTGTCTATATACCCCGAAACGTAAAACTTGATAAACCTTTGCAAACTTATTTTCGGCTTAACGCCCGGAACTTGGGGCAATTTGAACGTACTTTAATAATCGCCGAGGAGGGTAGCGAGGTGCATTATGTAGAAGGCTGTACCGCACCGGTTTACAATGTTGATTCCTTGCACGCCGCCGTGGTGGAAATAATCGTTAAACCTTACGCGCGCGTACGCTATACCACTGTGCAGAATTGGTCTAATAATGTTTATAATTTGGTAACTAAAAGAGCTTTCGTGGCCGAAGGCGGCGTGATGGAATGGATAGACGGCAATTTTGGCAGTCAATTGACCATGAAATATCCCAGCGCCATTCTGGCTGGCCGCGGCGCTAAGGCTGAGATTATGTCGCTGGCCGTAGCTGGGCCTGGACAGCAGCAGGATGCCGGTTCCAAAGCCATTCATTTGGCCAGCGATACCAGTTCTAATATTTTGTCAAAATCAATTGCGCATCACGGTGGGCGAACCAGTTACCGGGGTTTAATCAAAGTGGCACCCGGAGCCAAAAATTGCAAAATAAAGGTTAAATGTGATGCGTTATTAACGGATAATAAATCGCAGTCTGATACTTATCCGACTATGGATATAAAAAACTCGCGCACTCAAACCGAGCACGAAGCCACGGTAACCAGAGTTGGTGAAGAGCAGTTGTTCTATTTGCAAAGCCGAGGACTGTCTGAAAGCGAAGCTACTTCTATGATTGTTTCCGGATTTATTGAACCAATCGCCCGTGAATTGCCGCAGGAATTCGCCATTGAACTTAATCGGCTGATAAATTTGGAAATGGACGGCAGTGTGGGATAAATAAAATCCCTTCTGTTTGCGAGAAGGGAATCTTTAAAATCTGCTGAAATCATTTTAGTCAAGCGAGGGAAAGGCACTAGATAGTGTATTCACTAGCCAGTTAATTGTATTTTTGGTGTTGGCAATTAGATAGTATGACAGTAATAGTATGATGGTTTGTAAAAATAAAGCCAAGGCGGTGCGTACAATCATTTCTTTTTTAACTCCCATTAATATTGACATGATTAGGAATACTATAGCCACCAGTTCAATCATGAAATTATTTTCTACGAATGCGTAAATGATCGTGGCTACGCATATAGGAATTAATTTCTGATAACAACTTTTCCAGTCTTCATCATCAAAAGCGTTGATGTAATATACTATTAAGAGCAATACTCCAAACACTATCATTAATATCAGGCAATTCTCCGCTACCTTAGCTGGGTTAGTTTGATAGGTTATGAGACCACAGCCAGTAGTAGCCAGAATAACGTAAAGTATGTATCGATAAATAAAATTATTTGGAAGCCTATCAGCTATGCCAAAGGCAACTCCCCAAAACTTATCAACAACAAAATCTACAGCTTTCATAATTTCCTCCGATTTGCTTTATAATGATTGATTTTATTAAGGTCCATTTTTACTAGCTTTATTTGAACCTAACCTACAACTTCACAGCCTGTATGTCAAGTCAGTTATTAAAATTCACAACCAATCCAGTTAAAGCAATAAATGTCGGTAAAAACCAGTTCCAACAGATTGACTTGTCAACATTTTCAGGAAATAGTTTTGTTTTTAAACTAAGACCTGGAGTCAAACTCAATTTAACTCAAACCGCCGTTAGGCCGCGCGACGTTCAGATAGAACTTGGTGAAAAATCGCTGCTTAATTATTTTGTTGAATTTAAATACAGTGACAGTGCCATAAATAATTCAATTACCATTAAGTTAAACGGCGCTGAAGCCGAAGTTAATTTGAATATGGTGGTGATTGGCCGGGCCCAGGGAAAAGCGGCACTTAAAGTTAAACTGGAACATTTGGCTGCCAGTACCAAAGGACGAATTCAAATCAGGCGTTTGCAATATGATGCTTCGCAAAGTGAAATAAAGGGTCTGCTGTTTATTGGCCCGCGCGGCACTGGCACTGATACTTATTTATCTGACAAATCACTGCTAATTGGTGAGCGCAGCCAGGCGCTATCGGTGCCTCAACTGGAGATAAAAACTAACAATGTTAAAGCCTCCCACGGCGCCGCGATTGGTCATATTAGCCCGGAGGGTTTATTTTATTTGCAAAGCCGCGGACTGTCCGGAGCTAAGGCTATTAAATATTTAAGTCAGGCTTTTATCGCGCCGGCCTTGCGTAAATAGGGTTATTTTGGGTATATTAAGAATATGTTAGATAATATCCGCGATTTATTTCCGATATTTTCCTCGGAGCTGGGTAAAAACTTGGCTTATTTAGATAATGCCGCTTCCACTCAAAAACCGGCGGTGGTTTTAGAACAAATGGACAAGTTTTATCGCACCTCGTATGCCAATGTGCATCGCGGTTTATATAAGTTGGCTGAAACCGCTACGGCTGAATATGAAGCCGTGCGGGAAATTGTCCGTAAATTTATAAACGCCAAGAACCAGACTGAAATAATATTTACCCGCAATACCAACGCCAGCCTTAATATAGTGGCGCAAAGTTATTGTCAGCAGCTAGCGCCGGGCGATGAAATACTGCTTACCGAAATGGAACATCACGCTAATTTAGTGCCGTGGCAGCAAATGGCCCGGCGGTATAAATTAAAAGTTCGCTATTTGCCAATCACTACTGAAGGGCGGTTAGATGAAGCCAGATATGATGATTATTTTAATAGTAAAACTAAGGTGGTGAGCGTTACGGCCATGTCCAATGTTTTAGGTTCGGTCTCGGTTTTAGAGCCTTTAATCAGCCGGGCTAAAGCCGTAGGCGCGCGCGTAATAATTGACGCCGCTCAATCCGTTCCGCATTTCCCCATTGATGTGCAAAAATTAAATATTGACGCTTTGGCTTTTTCCGGACATAAAATATTTGGCCCGTCGGGCATAGGCGTACTTTACGGGCAAGAAGAATTTTTAAATCAAATTCCGCCGTTTGAATATGGCAGCCAGATGATAGACCAAGTTACTTATGAAGCGGCAACTTGGGCGCCGCTACCCAGTAAATTTGAAGTCGGTACGCCGCCCATTGTTGAAGTAATTGGCTTAGGTGCGGCCTTAGAATTTGTTAAGGAATTAGGTTGGCCGGTCATTTCCCGCCATGAAGCTGATTTAACAGCTTATGGTTTGTCGGCTTTATTAGAAGTTAACGGCTTGAAGATTATTGGCCCCCGCACGGTGGAAAACCGCGGTCCGGTGTTTGCTTTTACAGTTAGTGGAATTCACCCGCATGATTTAGCCAGCGTACTTGATTCGGTTGGAGTAGCAGTACGTTCCGGCCATCACTGCGCTTTGCCCCTGCACTCCAAATTTGGCTTAACTGCCAGCACCCGGGCCAGTTTTACCATTTATAATACCAAAGCGGAGATTGACCGGCTGGTTGAAGGAATTAAAACCGCGCAAAAAATGTTTGTCTAATTTTCCATTTTGAGTTTTTCATGCCCAAGGCAGATCCCCGCCGGCCGTCGGGCAGGTGCCTCGGGCGGAGATATTTGGATTTTGACATTGGGATTTTTTAAGTATGGATTTATATCAGCAAAATATACTGGATCATTATAAACATCCGCGACGACAAGGGAAATTAACCGGCGCGGTTAAGGCTGGCCAGGCTGATAATTTATCGTGCGGTGATTCGGTCAGTTTTGAAATCGTGCTGAAGGCTGACGTAATTGCGGACATTGGTTGGTCGGGTGATGGATGCGTATTGTCGCAAGCTGCCGCCTCAATGCTGGCGGAAACAGCGGTGGGATTGAAAGTTGATGCTGTAAAAAAATATGATAGTCAAACTATCACAAATTTACTTGGTATAACACCCGGCCCTAACCGTTTGCAGTGTGCTTTACTGGCGTTAGACGCCCTTAAAAAGGCACTGTAGTATTGTGCAAGGGGCAAGCCTCTGATTTAACTTATTTTCCTCCGCAGCTGTAAAGTTGGACGCTTTTTGGCAATTTAATAATTAGGGAAATTACCACGACCGTGGTAATTTCCCAACAAAGAAGATCTGGTAATTTATTGGAAGAGATAATTAGATTGAAGCTAAAAACCCAGAAAGATTGAATAAATCTATGAGGTTTTATTCTTTAAGGTCGCCGATTATACAACCATATACTCCGATTACGAGATGTAATACAGTTTCGCCGGGCTCCAAATGAAACCAGTCAAAAAAATTAGGAAAAGTCAGCCCAAACAAAACAAAAACTAAACTCACTATGCCGACAGTGGTGGCGTAATTTTTTAGATATTTAATTTCGGTTTGTGACGTAAAACTTAATTTTAAGCCAATTGCGCCGCCAATTAAGTAAACAAAACTTTGCCATAAATCCAGTTCAAACACCCCCCAAAATTGCGGTTGAAAAAAACCGCTTAAACCGAGTAAAAATAAAATTATCGCTAGGGGACGGATATAAGTTTTGAGCATACGTTAAGTATAGGGGAAATGACTAGAATTTGGAAATTCTATTTAAAACTTAAACCCTAAAACCTAAATCTTAAATAAATTTTAATAATTTAAAATTTAAAAATCAAATATCAAAATGACAATCCAAAATGTAAAAATTTTGTAATTTTAATATGTCATTTTACATTTTGATTTTTGCATTTTGAAGTTCATTTTTACTGTGCTAAACTAAAACCATATGAAACATCACATTTTAACAATCGGCGGGGCGACTTGGGACGTGCTTTTAACTACTGATGAGTGCTATTTGTTGCCGGGCGGTTCACACAAGTTATTAGGTTTTCCTTATGGCGGTAAAGTTGATGTCAGTAACGCGGTTTATGGTTTTGGCGGCGGGGCGGCTAACGTGGCAGTTGGTTTAAGCAAATTGGGCTTAAAAACTTCAATTATAACCCGTTTGGGCAACGACTGGCGCGGCCATGAAGTTGTAAAAAACCTGCAGCACTATAAAATTGATACCACTAAGGTGCAAAAGGATAAAAAACTGGTAACGCCGCTGTCATTTGTCATAACCAGCTGTGGGCCGCGTGACCATGTTGTTTTTGTGGACCGGGCAGCCTCACAAAATTTACAAATTCCGCGCCAGCCGGACAAAACCGCTACTTGGCTATATTTAACCAGTTTAGCTACGCCTACCTGGTCAATAAGTTTAGACAAGCTCTTTCAGGCCAGCAAAGCAAGGGGCGTGAAAGTTTTTTGGAATCCGGGTTCAAAACAATTACAACAGTTTGAATCTTTAAAAAAGCTCTTGCCTTACGTAACGATTCTTAATGTTAATAAGGAAGAAGCTGGATTAATAATTAAGCGCAGAAAGTCCGCCGCGTCTGACGTATCAGTTTTGTTAAAAGGATTAAAGTCGTTTGGACCTGAGATGGTTATTATAACTGACGGCGCCAACGGAGCTTATTGTTTTGATGGCAGTCATATTTTATATCATGCGGCCTTAAAAGTTAAACCGGTTAACACCACCGGCGCTGGTGACGCCTTTGGCAGCGGTTTTTTAGCCGGTTTAATTCATACCGGTGAAGTCAAAAAAGCCCTGCATTGGGGTATGCTTAACTCCAGCTCGGTTATTACCCTCCCCGGCGCGCAAAAAGGGTTGTTGAGGTTGAGGGCTATCACCAGTTAATTTTTGTTAATGGCCTATGGCTGGCCAAAAATCAATTATTAGGTTACAAGAGAGTAACATTAAGGACTATTTGAAGCTTAGGGCATCAGTGGTTCCTTTTGCTATTAAAAATATTAAAAAAATTGAACTGGTTGAACAATATAGCAATAGTAATTATTTGTTTAAACTCTTCATTTCTAAACCAAAATCGATTTATTATTTAAAACAGGGTTGGATATACAATCGACGGAGCGAATTGCAAAATAAACCGTTTCCAGTTGACCCGACTAGGATCTTGGGTGAGGTTAAGTTGATACGGTTATTATCCACAATCTGGGATAGAGATTGCGTACCCAGGGTGTATTTTTTAGATAGAAAAAATTATGCTTTTTTAATGTCTGACGTGTCCAAAACCGGCAAATTATTAATTGAGGAATTTAATCATAATCGCGTCCACCCGGAAATAGCTAAAAAGTTGGCAGTTTATTTAGCAAAATTACACACCTTGACCTGGAAAACAAAAACCACAGCTGGTTGCAGTCGCCGTTATACTAAATTCATGAAAGAATATTTATTTAAATATCATTGGGGCTATGGGGCTAACAAATTGCTGCCCTTTAATAATGTTAGTGAATTTTTTAGCGAAGTAGAGAATACTGCCAGCAGTATTATTTGGGCAGACCCTATTTATCGCAATATATTTGTTAAACCTGAAGGTAAGCTTGCTTTGGTAGATTTTGATTTTACTATTCGTTATGACCCTATGGCTGATGTGGCGATTTTATTGTCCCATTGGGTATGGATGTTACTCAAAGGAAATAAGGAAGTCAGCAAAGACTGCCATAAATTTATAAAAACGTTTAGCAGCTCATATTGGCCGGTTTGGATAAAAGTCCATAAAATCAGCAATCAGACTATGCAACAAATGAAATTACGAACTGATAAATGGATAGGAATTTACCTGCTATCTCGGACAGATGGAAAGTCGGGTTCGTATTTTAAAAAATGGCCTAGTTGGGAAAAGCGTATTCGTCAGCTCGGTATAAAATTGTTCAATGGCGAAGCCTCAATTTTTTGATATAGAAATTATCTAGTCTCGTCGGGCTGATTATCAGCAGTTACAAAATTTACAATATCATCAACTTTATCAAGTGAAAATTTCTTTAACCAGACAGGTGTCTGATCTTTTATTTCATTCGCAAAAGTCTTAAGCCAAGCTTCATCTTGCTGAACTAGGCCATAGTCGGATTTGTTTTGTAAGTCTGGTTGATTTTCATCCCAACCAACCAAAGCGATTGGTTTAGGCTTATCAGATGTTAAATTAAAAGCTAGAGTTGATAAAAGATGGGCCCGTGTGCCCTTGGTACCAGGGAAAAACAAAAAGGCTTTTGAGTTGGCCAAAAACAATCCCATGCGTAAGGCCCAAGCAGTATCCTTGACCTGTTGTTCAGTCGGATTGTCATTCTTAAGCAGCTCTTTGGTTATGTCGGCACAATTGACAGATTCAATGGCATTTTCATCAAACTGTGTGACCCGTCCGTCAGCTGTCATTTCATGAGGAGTTATTTTTATACCCGATTGTTCCAAAACTTTAACAAAGCCGCCATAGGCTCCCACATTAGCCTGCCAGCCCTTATCTTTTAGCGCTTGACTAATAGCTAAGGCCGATTCTTTAAACGGCCCTTGCGGGTCGCGGTCGCCTTGAACAAAGATATGTTTTTCGTGATCGTTTTTGTATAGTTCTTGCATAATTATTAGGTTAATAATACTCTTTAAGTATAGTAAAACTTAACTAATTGTCAATTTTGTTATGAATATAAGAAATCAAGAATTAATTGACAGGTTAGGCAAATTTCCTAATCTTTACACCCTAGTTCCGGTAATGACTACTTATGGATTGATTCCGGCGGATTTTTCCCGTGGCGTGGTAGGCGACCCGACAATTCTGCGTTTAATGGCTGAAGAATTTAATCAGCTGATTGATTTTAATAATATAGATATTATTGCCGGCATTGATTTGTCTGGTGTGACTATGGCTTGCGCTTTGTCGCTGGTAACTAATAAACCCCTAATTATTGTTCGTGAAGCCAGCAAACGCCCAGGGCGTCCCAGTATAGTTGGCGATGTTAATTTTATTAAACCGGGAGTCAGGGTTTTATTGGTTGATGATTCCATGGCAGCGGCTAAAACTAAACAAGAACGAGTGGAAAAATTAGCCGCAGTTGGCGCTAGAGTAACTGACTTAGCGGTTTTTATTTATGGCCAGTATCAAATTGACCGCTACCAAGATAAATTTCAAGATGTATTTAAGATACAAAAATGGTTTGACAATAGCGGTATTAAACTGCATTATTTGTTGACTTGGAAAGAGCTGGCTGATTTACAATATAAGTATGGCACTATCAATAAAGAATTTAACGAGGTGGTACGGGAGGCCTTACACTGGGACGCGTGGTTGGATAATGACGAGGGTTATTTAGCTAAATTCGTAAATTGTTTTCGGATTCATAACGTACCCTTGCCTGATTATGTAATTGAGTTTTATAAACAAAAAGGGATTGATATAAATAATTTATGACAAGTATGTGGTACGAGGCCTAAAATTGTTCAAAGAAGAAACTTCAGTTTTTTGATATAAAAATATGTTAGATTACTTAGAAGCTGATATAGCTGGCAAAAAACGAATTTGCCAAACATTGATAGACGTCAAGGCGTTAATTTTTGGTAAAATTATTCCTTCCATAAATGTTTCGCCGTTCTATGTGGAAACACGATGGTTATTCTCTAACCCAAAAACTTTGCGTATTATAACTGAAGAAATGGCTAAGATAATTAAGCAATTAGATGTTGACTTAATCGCTGGTTGTGAGTTTGCCGGTGTACCCATTGCTTCTGCACTATCGCTCGAAACCAATTTGTCAGCAGTTTATTTGCGTAAAAAACCCAAAGAATATGGCAGTAAAAGCGCGATTGTAGGTAAGGTAAGTGGTAGCCAAGCAATTCTAATTGATGACGCCTCTGGCAGGGGAATAGGTAAAGAACAATTTGCTAAATATTTGGAAGAGGCGGAAGTAAGGGTAACCGATATGCTGGTAATTTATTGGACCGGCCATCCGCTGGTGCCTTGGTATGCTGAAAATAATGTTAAACACCATCAGTTAATTGAGTTTGAAGATTTTGCCCATTATGCTTATAAGGTTGGTTATATATCACAAACGCTGCATGATATGATATGGGATTGGTGGAAAGATTATAATATAGAAAAACGGTCTTTTGATTGGAAACGCTGGGATATGGTTTTTACTCAGGCTAAAAAAGAAGGTTTTGAAATATTTAATGAGAGTCAATCATATGAAGATATGGTGGCGGACGCCAAAAGACTGGGTAAATGGATAGAACCGCCAGCAGGAAAATATGAATATATATAAATTCAAGCCCTCCAGAAAAAGGAGGGCTTGTGTTAATTGTTTTTTGTTACGAAATTAGAAAGTTTATAGCATCATCAACTTGATGTAGACCAAAAAATTGGAACCAGGTTGTGTCTTTGTGAAGGCCATATAATTTCATTATTAACGCTACAGTCTCAATCTCCCAACCAAGTAATGCTATATTGCGGAAGTTACCTTCCTTACCCCAACCTTTTACGTTATAGGTCAGAATCGGAATCAAATGCGCCAAGGTACCTTCCCTACCGGCAAAAAAACAATATGATTTTGACAATGATGCCCAAATAGCTAGACGATTTGACCAGCTGGTCATTTTTTTACATTTTTCAAAGACTCCACCGCCTAACGTGGTTATTACTGCATCCGCAGTTGGTCCAAAATTAATATATGGCGAGGTTTTAAATTTTACATCACCATGGTCCTTAATTTCAGTCTCATGACAAATACAGGCTACGCCGGTATCTTCCAGTACTTTTACAAAACCGCCGTAGGCACCAAGCGATACGCCCCAGCCCTCTTTGTTGAGTAAATTACCTAGTTTGGTTGCTGCTTCTTTTGCTGGACCTTCAGGGTCTCTATCTCCTTGAAGAAAAACCAAGGGAATTTCATAAATCTGTTGATCAATTAGATTAGCCAATTTTTAACCTCCGTTGTTTGTTGATATTTGTTTGTGTTTAGTGCGGGAATTTATTTTTTTTTAACAATGTAGTATAATTCATTTATTGATTCTTGTCAATAACTTATGGCAACTTATGGCAAATGAAGCAATTCTTAAAGCGCTAGAAGGTGTTACGCATATCTTGGGGCCGATTACAAGAAAAGATGGCATGATCTTACCTTTGCTTATTGATACTGTGCCGCTTATGTTTCAACCAGCATCATTTAAGTTATTGATTGAAGAGTTGAGTAAAGAAGTTAAACAAATGGATATAGAAGTGGTAGCGGGAGGAGTAACAATAGGTGTGCCATTAGCGGCCGGAGTAGCTTTAACAGTGGGTAAAAAATTTGCTGTGGTTCGTAAAGAACCAAAAGGCTACAGCCAAAAGCGAGTAGTTGACGGTAGCATAGAGCAACTAGACAGAGTAGTTTTACTTGATGATTTTTATGTCAACGGAGAAATGAAAGAATTATTTATATCCCATCTGGCTGGTGTTGGCGGTGCAGTGACTGATATTTTGTCGGTTGGCCTCTTGAGTGAAAAGTTACTACGTGATTGGCTATTAAAATTTCCTAATATCCGGGTTCATTATCTGGCTACTTACGTAGATATGAGCCGGAGATTAATGAATCGGGGAATAATAAGTCCTAAATTAAACGAAGTGGTAGAGTATTTTGTAACAGATCCATATAATTGGCAGAAAAATAAGGAAATATGGAATATGTTTAATAGCCTTCTTCCAACCGAACCATTATCAAAAACATGCTTATGATTAACCAAGCAAACAAGCTAGCGCTTTTAGAGGCCTATCAAAATGTGCGCGAATATTTTAAAGGTCCAATTTATCGCGGCGATGGGGCGGTTGTGCCTTTTACCATAGATTCTCGGCCTTTGCAATGGCAGCCCAAATCAGCCAAGTTAATAGTTAAATTATTGGCGCACGAGGCCAGTAAGTTCAAACCACAGGCCATTGCCGGCGGGTTAACCGGCGGAGCCTTATGGGGAGTACAAGTAGCTAATAAGTTAAATTTGCCTTTTATATTGGTACGCAAGCAACCGCGTGGCCGCAGTATTGACCGCGGGTTAATTGAAGGTGAATTAGTTAAGGGTCGCCGCGTGGTCGTAATTGATGATTCCTTAATTTCCGGAGAAACAGCCAGTAAATTTGCGCAAACTATTAAAAAAGCAAAATTTACCATTATTGGTTGTGTAGTTATACAGATTATGAATTTGGGCTATATAAAAAAATGGGAAGGGATAAATAAAATTCCGGTAAAATATCTGCTCAGTTACAAGGAACAGGCTGACAATTTTTATAAACGAGGATTGATTGATAAAGAGCTAAGATATTTATTGTATAAATTCATTGCTAAACCCTATACTTGGCATAAAAATAAATCGGATTATAAAATTTTTGAGCGTCGCCTGGCTAAACAAAAAGTTTGGCGAGTAGTGAAATAATTTATCAATTCTGCTAATATAGATATATGCCATCACAAATTGGAACAGTTCCGGGAACAGTTATTCGCGAAGGCGGGGTTGAGAATAAATCCGGTCTGGTGTCGGTGCGGCCGGGGGTGGCTACCGGTGAAGTTGAATTTGAAACTAACGGCTTGGTAGTGTCTATTTCCGGCGGGGGGAGCTTACCGCAAGGCCATCCGATTTGCTATGAAGTAGAAAAGTTAGCCCTTGGGATAGCCTCCCGGGGCGGGGTGCTGGTTAACGGCGGCGAGAATAACGGCACGATGTTGGCTGTTACCAGCGTCGCCCGCGAGTATACTTTGGGTATTCATTGTCCATATCACCAAGAAATTCCCTTTGGAACTATGGCGGTAGTGAATTCTTACCAAACCCGTAAAATGCTTATTTCGATTATGCCTTATGTTGTAGTATTCCCCGGACAAGTCGGCACGATGGATGAACTTATGACCTGCATTGGCTGGATTAAATCATTATTCAAGCAAAATGGCGTGCCGCCGCAGTTATTTGTGCACACTTACTGGTGGGACGTAATAGATTTGTTGAATAAAAAAGGCGCTATTCAGGATAATGTTTGGCAGCATATCAAACAATTTAACGAAGTAGATGAAATCCTCAAACAAATCCAAACTACTTAAACTAATAGCTTTGCATCCGCAAATTATAAATTGGGGGCCAACTTTGCATTCCCAAGGTTTTTTAGTACCATATTATTTTAATTTTCGCTCAGCTGGCGCTTTGCCGAAATTACGTAAGGCTTTGGTGGCGGAATTGATAAATGAAATAAAAAAATACAAAATAGATGTAATTGCCGGCGTTGAATCAGCCGGTATGGGTTGGGCTGCTATAGTGGCGGATAGATTAAATAAACCGTATGTTTATGTACGTAAAGAAAGAAAAAAATTTTTAAACCGACGCATAGTGGAGGGTTGCTTTAAGCCGGGTGCTAGAGCCGTACTGATTGATGATACTATTTTGCTGGGTAAAACTATAAGAAGTATGGCCATGGGCGCTAAGCGCGATAAATTGCAAATTACTAATATTTTGCTGCTTTATACAGCCCAACCGTCAGTCGCAATCTATACTACATTGTCGCGCTGGCTCAACAAACAACATATAGCTATAAAAGCTTTACTGAGTAAAATTGAACTAAGCGATTTATTTATCAAACAAGGCACATTGATTCCTGAGATCGTAGAGCTTAATAATATGTACATGATAAATCCCTATGGTTGGCATAAATTGCGTCGCGCGCAAAAATTGCTACTAATTTTACGCAAACATAAACGTAAATTTAGGCCTGCCGGATTATAATAAAAAGTCAGATGCCTATATAAGCCTTCTGACTTTTTGAACGTTTTGCTTAATTTTTTACCATTCGTTATATCTGGGCAATTCGTCGATTATCCAGTTTCTGTTTTTACCGACCTTAACCAGAACATACTGAAAAATCATACTAACGATAAACAGCAACACGCCCAGGACAACCAAGTTGCTAATTACTGATTTTAACAGTAAAAAAATTATCAGTACTAATCCGCCCAGAAATAACGAAAAAAGTATATATTTTAAAGGATGCGGATGTTTTATTTTTTTTTCATCTTCAGCTAAACAAGTTAAACCCCGAAGAATAGGTATGCACATACCTATAAAGGCTATTAACAGGTGTTCAATTCTCATTTTAATCCTCCAACGATGTTTGTTTTATGGACTAAAGTTTAGCGCTGCTGTATATTATGTCAAGTGGCAATGGATGTCGGTAGAAAAATTCCAATTGGCGCCGTTGGCGCCCGTTGAACTTACAGAATTGTTTTCACAGCTTGATAGAGGGTATAATAAAAGAGTTAATTATTATGTAATTAATTATTTACCCACGCACCAGTCCCGCTTAACGGGACGGTGCAGGGTTTCGCTCCACGAAACCATGTACCCCAAGACGCCATGGCCGTGAGGCCCGCCTGCCTAAGCCTATACCCAATAAGCCTGTGCTACCGAACAGCAATTCGCACTTTATTTTAAGATTCGCTGATTGCAAGAGGCCGATGGCGGGCAGGTCGTGGAGCTTCACTTCATTACTCACCTAATATGAGTCAAAAAACTTTACGTTTGGAAATATTGGAAAAGGTGTCGCAATTGGCCACGGCCGGGTTTGGTTTGGTGGCGGCCTTGGCCTGGAACGACGCCATTCAGACGCTGTTTAAAGAGCTGTTTGGCGCGCAGTCCGCTGTCTGGGCCAAATTTGCTTATGCTCTGCTTATTACCGCCTTAGTAGTCATAATAACGTATAAACTGGGTAATATTATTAACAAACTTAAAGAGCAGTTGTCCGCTAAAGATGATTCTTCGGATAAACAAGGCTAATCAAATTTTTAATTTATTGGTATTTATAAAACCTTGGCTGGTGGCGCGGTTAATTAGCCATTATATTAATGAAGCAATATAAAATAGCTGAACCGATAAACAATGCCGCGATAGCGGCTTTTGCCGAACTTGAGCCGGTGATTTTGCAGCTGCTGTGGAATCGCGGTTTGCGAACCCAATCCGACATTGACGCTTACTTGCACCCCGAATGGTCGCGGGATGTTCATAGTCCGTATCTTTTTCAGGATATGAATTTGGCCGTGGAAAGAATTTATGAAAGTTTAGGCCGGGGTGACACTATTGGCGTATTTGGCGATTATGATGCCGACGGCGTATCGGCCGCGGTTATTATTACCTCAACGCTTGATAAATTGGGAGCTAAAACGCGAATTTATCTGCCACATCGCGAACGCGAAGGGTATGGTTTAAATAAAAATGCCCTTACCTATCTACAACAGCAAGGTGCGTCGTTGATAATTACTTGCGATTGCGGCATATCCAATATTGAACAGATTGAGTTTGCTAACAGTCTTGGCTTGGACGTAATAGTTACTGACCATCATCAGGCGCCGGATAAACTGCCGCCGGCTTATGCCATTATTCACTGCGGGTTAACACAAGAAACTTATCCGTTCAAATTTCTTTCCGGCGGCGGCGTGGCGTTTAAATTAATGCAAGGCGTATTGCGCTATCCGGGCTGTCCGCTAGCGCCACCAGAGGGGGAGGCTTGGGAAAAATGGTTGCTTGATTTAGTGGCGATTTCCACCGTGGCTGATATGGTGCCTTTAGTAGGCGAAAGCCGGACTCTAACTAAATATGGTTTAGTGGTGCTTAATAAAACACGGCGGTTGGGTTTAGCTAAACTAATCAGTCAAGCCGGTTTAGTGGCGGGTAAATTAGATGCTTATTCAATTGGTTTTCAAATTGCCCCGCGTATAAATGCCGCCGGGCGCTTAGATCACGCTAACGCCGCTTACTCATTGTTAACTTCGGAAAATGAGTCGGAGGCGGAAAATTTGGCTCGGTCTTTGAATTTAACCAACATTGAACGCCAACGTTTAACCGACGAAATGTTTTTACAGGCCAAAGAACAAATTGGCGCTGCTGTGACCGATAAATATTCCGTGCACGCGTTTAAATCCGACTGGCCGCTGGGTATGGTGGGGTTAGTGGCTGGCAAACTGGCGCAAGAGTACAATTTGCCCGCCCTGGTGATATGCCAGGCCGGTGACAAAGTCGCCGGCTCCGGACGCAGTATCGCGCAATTTGACCTGGTACAAGCCTTAAACGAATGTAAAGATTTTTTACTTAATTACGGCGGCCACAAAGGAGCGGCCGGTTTTACGCTGGCGGTGGAAAAGTTGGAAACTTTTCTGCAAAAGTTTGAGTCGGTCTGCGCGCGCTTATTAAAGGATACGAACTTAACGCCAGTTTTAGTTATTGATGCCGAGTTAAAATTAGCACAGTTGGATTTAAGTTTAGTTGAGGCCGTTAGTAAATTAGAGCCCTATGGCATGGCTAATCCTAAACCGCGTTTTTTAACAGCGGGTTTGCAGTTACTGGAATCGCAAACCGTCGGCAGTAACGGCCAGCACCTGCGATTAACCGCGCGCGACGAGGCGGGGGAAATAAAAAAATTTATATATTTTAACGGAACGGTTAAATTTAAGAACGAATTTAATGACCGGGTAATTGATATTACTTACGAACTGGGGCAAAATGAATGGGGTGGCCGTCGTGAACTTGAACTTAAGGTGGTAGATATAAGGGAAAATAGAGATAAATTATAAATTTTAAATTATTAATTTTTAATCAATTTATAAATTACTAAATTAAATAATTAAAACATTGAATAAACCCGCCGGCCTAAACTTGAGCGGGGCCTGCCAAAACCAATTATAAATGTAAAATTTAAAAATCTCCGCCCGAGGCGGATCTGCCTTGGGCATGAAAAAATCAAAATAACAAAGTAATAATGTAAAAATAGGAAGATTTATCCTCCGCGCCAGCATATCCCACTTCTTGCAGTGGCTGGAAATTTCTATATTTTTGAATTTTGATCTGTCATTTTACATTTTAATTTTTACATTTTGCATTACTCTTTTGGACATTAAGTTTTAAGATTTAGGATTTATTAATGCTAGCTTAAATAAAATAATGAGCTTAAACTTATTATTTAAATAACATTCTATGAAACACTTAATTATCTATACCGATGGCGGCGCGCGAAATAATCCCGGTCCGGCGGCAATTGGCGTAGTGCTTGAAGATGAACGCGGCCAAATAATTAAGGAATTTGGCCGTTATATTGGGGAGGCCACGAATAATCAAGCCGAGTACCAAGCTTTGGCCGCGGCTTTACAAGAGGCTAAAAAACTTAAAGCCGAGATTGTTGAATGTTATTTGGACAGTGAATTAGTGGTTAAGCAATTAAAACAAGAATACAAAGTAAAAGATAAAAATTTAGCGCCCTGGTTTATAAAGATTTGGAATATGGCGCAAGGTTTTAAAAAAATATCGTTCAATCATGTAAAACGCGAGCATAATCAGCGAGCTGATTATTTGGTTAATAAAACGCTTGATAAGATAATTATAGGACTTTCGCGTTTGACCCAAGTTCGAGGCAAAACCGAGCATTTGAGCAAGCCGTAGTAAAACTACGGTGAGCGAAAAGCAGAGGTTTTAACAAAGAAATTGGCCAAAGCCGCTTGAGGGGTCGGGCTGCGCCCGCCCCTAAAGCGGCAAGCGCGTAAGTCCTAAATTAAATAAAACACCCCCCAAAGGAGGATGTTTTAAGGCTGATCCAGTTTCTGTAAGCCGAATTCTGTGTCCCCACCTTTCTATTCACCATCAATCAAAATCAAACTAGCAAATCAGATTAGCTGTCATCTTAGTCAGTACTATGATGAACTGAAAGATGGGGATGATGATTATCTATCTTGATTCAATGTCGCCATTGAATTCTAGCTACCAACCCACCCCGTCTGACGGGGTTTATTTGGTATTGCACCGGGTAGAGTTTGCCTAGCTCCCGCTATCACTAGCGGGACTGGTGGGCTCTTACCTTAATCGCCGTGAGCGATTTATTCCCGCTTTAGCGGGACCCACCGTTTCACCCCTTACCCCCACCTTTTCACTCATCATTGAATCTTTAAAATCTTGCTGATATGTAAAACGGCTGATGCCTTTTATATATCTCTCAATAAATCAATGATGCGCCAAAAGATGGGGGCGGGAATATTCTCTGTTGCACTTGTCCTGCGACCCGCTCTCGCGGATCAACGGTTCCAGTTAGGAACTACCCCTCCCTTAGCGGGAGCGCTGCGGTGTTCGGACTTTCCTCCCCCACCTAATTTTGTTCTGCGCAACTTCCAATTAAACGCTGCTTCAATCTAGTGTAGGCTTGCTTAAACTGTTTGAGTTGACGCTCTCTTTTAAGCGCATCGGATTTTGCCCGATAGGCTTCATAATACACCAACTTATACGGTTTTCCAGCCTTAGTAGCACGAGATTTGCCACTATTATGTGGCGCTAATCTTGCCTTCAAATCAGCCGTATATCCAATATAGAGTCGGCTGTTGGCTGTCCTCTTTAAGGATATACAAATAGTGCATAGAACAAAATTAGATGGGGGCAATCATCCAAAACTAAATCAGCAGATTAAGACTAGCAAATTTACCAAAAAAGTCAATCGCTTATACAAAATTAAAACTTGCCCAAATATAGTGAATTATCTAGTATTAGTTATATGAAACGCTCACAACTTGCTTTGGCAACCTTAAGTTTGCCCATTGACTACTTAATGCTGATATTGGCGGGGTTAGTGGCTTATCAGTTGCGGTTTGAAAGTTTTGTTACTGACGTGAGGCCCATTTTGTTTCAACTCACCCTGGAACAATATTTGCCCAAACTGGGATTAATGGCTGTGGTTTGGCTGGCGCTATTTGCCCTGGCTGGTCTTTATAACTTGGCGCGGCAACTTAAATTTTCACAGGAGTTTGGACGAATTTTTTTGGGTTGCACCGCCGGCACCGCCCTTATTATTATCTGGTTCTTTTTTAATCCGTCCTTATTCGCCTCCCGCTTCATAGTTTTAATCGGTTGGGTATTTTCCCTAATATTAGTTACCATGGGGCGTTGGTTGCTGCGCTTGATCAGAGCGCTCATGTATCGCCGCGGTTTAATGTCGGCCCGGGTTTTGCTGATTGGCAGTGATAATAATACCAAGGCTTTGTTTGATTTATTCCAACATTCACCGCAACTGGGCTATCAAGTTGTAGCCGTTATTGAACTAGCCGGCATTGAATCAGCCACCCAATTTAACAATATAGATGAAATTATAATTGGCGATTCTAACGTTAGTCATGCCAAAAGTTTGTTATTGTTGAATTACTGCACCACTCATCATTTGGGTTTTAAATACGCGGCTGATATGTTTGAGGCTCAATCGCACAATGTTGTTGTTCACACCTTAGCCGGCGTGCCTTTGATAGAAATTAAGCGCACTCCCTTGGACGGCTGGGGTAGGGTAGTAAAGCGGATTTTTGATTTGCTGGTGGCAATGAGTTTGCTGATTATACTGTCGCCATTATTTTTATTATTGGCGCTGATGATAATAATTGAATCAGGCTGGCCAGTTATAGTAGCTCTACAGCGAGTGGGCGAGCGGGCCCAGCCATTTAAAGTATATAAGTTCCGATCAATGATTAAAGGCGCCCAGCAAATGAAACCGGAGCTGGCAAAATTTAACGAACGCGCTGATGGGCCGTTGTTTAAAATGACCAGGGATCCGCGCGTAACCAAATTAGGGCGGCATCTGCGGCGCTGGTCGCTTGACGAGTTTCCGCAGTTATGGAACGTAGTCAAAGGTGAGATGTCTTTGGTCGGACCGCGTCCTCATGAACCGGAGGAAGTGGCGCGTTATCGGCCGGGTGACTTAAACCTGTTAAATATTAAACCAGGCATAAGCGGCTTGGCTCAAATTTCCGGACGGTCTAATTTGTCCTTTAATGAAGAGGCTAAACTTGATAAATATTATATTGAGAACTGGTCTTTAGGAACTGACTTTGTTATTCTTATAAAAACTTTAGTGGTGGTTGGACAACGCCAAGCCGCCGTTTAATATGAAAATCGCTTTAGCTCATGATCATTTGAATCAAATTGGCGGGGCGGAACGGGTGTTGGCGCAGTTACACCAGCTTTACCCCCAAGCTCCCATTTATACCCTGCTTTATGATAGCAAAAGCGTTGGTAACTATTTTGCCAAGTGGAATATTAAAACTTCGTTTATTCAAAAATTGCCGGGCGGCGTTAAGTTTTTTAAATGGTACTTGGCCTTAATGCCGCTGGCAGTGGAACAGTTTGACTTGCGGGATTATGATTTAGTCGTAACCTCGGCCTCGGCCCTGATTAAAGGCGTTTTGGTCAAGCCCACCGCCCTTAATGTCTGTTATTGCCACACGCCCACCAGGTATTTGTGGAGCGACACTCACAGTTATACTTCTGATTTACCGCAACCCAAATTTGTCAAAAAGATTTTACCGATTTTTTTATCGCGTTTAAGACAGTGGGATTATGTGGCGGCGCAAAGAGTTGACAATTATGTGGCCAATTCGCAATTCGTGGCGGCCCGCATCGCTAAGTATTATCGGCGCGAGGCCGAGATTATTTACCCGCCGGTTGACACTGACTTATGGGGTACGCCGGTGAATCCGGAAAATTATTATTTGCTGGTGTCACGCCTGCGGCCTTACAAACGGGTGGATTTAGCCATTAAGGCCTTTAATAAATTAAATATCCCGCTTAAAATTATCGGCAATGGCGAGCAGGAAGCGGAGTTAAAAGCCATGGCCAAACCAAACATTGAATTTTTAGGCGCGGTTGACGACCAAACCAAAGCCAGTTACATGGCCCGGGCCCGGGCTTTAATTCATCCGCAGGAGGAGGATTTTGGCATTACGGCGGTGGAAGCAATGGCCTGTGGTCGTCCGGTTATTGCTTATGCCAGCGGCGGCGCCCTGGAAACGGTGGTTGATGGCGTTAGCGGCCGCCTGTTCAGTGAACAAAGCTGGGAGGCTTTGGCCGATACCGTTATCCGTTTTCAGTTTGAAAACTATGACCCGCTGGTCATACAAAAACAGGCGCAGCGTTTTAGTCGCCAAACTTTCATCACCAGGTGGCAGGAATTTATTGACAATATAACTAAGTAACCATGCGAATTGGCATTGATTTACGATGCTTGCAGGACCGTTTTTTAACCGGCGTGGGCGAGTATGCTTGGCGCATTTTGCAAGCCTGGCCCCAAACTGATAAATCATTCAGGCTGGTTGGTTATGTTAACGCGGCCGGCGCGGTTAATTTACCGCCCGAGCTTGAATCACGGCTAACCTTAAAGCGCACTAACATACCAAATAAGCTAAATAATTTTTTGCTGTATTATGGCTGGGGTCAAACTATGGATGTTTGGTTGAGTCAAGCACACAAGCCGGTGCAGGCGCTGTGGTTTCCCAATCCCGGCTTTATTCATTGGAACCATAAAGTGCCGGCCATTCTGACCTTGCATGACCTGTCATTTATTCAGTGGCCGCGGTTTTTTTCAACCCGCGGCCACATTTGGTATTTTCCGGCTGTTAAAAAATTGCTGGCTAATACTGTAAAAACCGGTTTGCGCGTGGCGTGCGTGTCGGAGCACACGGCCGCTGATCTTAAAACTTTTGTACCTAACATCAACCCGGCTAATATCAAGGTTATTTATCCGGGAGTGGAGCATAAATATTTTGCGCCAGTTACGCCCGCCGCTTTAATCAGCTTTAAACAGCGTCTTAATTTACCCGCTCCCTATATGTTGAGTTTAGGCACAATTGAACCGCGAAAAAATTACCAGTTATTAATCAGAGCTTACCAAAAAATTCTGGAGTCTGATAAAAATTTTCCCTACGACTTGGTTATGGCCGGCAGTTGGGGTTGGAAAACCGGCCCCTTAAAAAAGCTAATAGCGAATTTTAAATATCCCAACCGTCTGCGTATCTTAGGTTATGTCGCGGCCGCGGATAAGCCACTGCTTTATGCCGGCGCTGATTTATTCTTATATCCGTCTTTTTATGAAGGTTTTGGTATGCCAGTGTTAGAAGCCATGGCGGCGGGCGTGCCGGTTATTACCAGTTTGACGTCGTCGTTGCCGGAGGTGGTGGGCGAGGCTGGTGTAATGCTTAGCCCTTATTTACTGAATCATTGGGTGGAGGCCATAAAATGGCTGGCTAATGACAAAGCTAGCCGTCTGCAATATTCTTCTATCGGCCGCGCGCGCGCCCGGCGTTTTAGCTGGGAACAATCAGCCATTCAATATCGCGATTGGCTGCTTGATTTAACCCACACACCAGAAGGCCACAATTATAAGCCCGTGGATGGATGGCCTTCGATGCGGCCTGCCCGCCATATGCCTCGCTTAATTAAAAAGCGGTTATTTGGTGTTACGTCTTTTTGTCTAAAAGTATCGCTTGCCTTAGGACAGGCTTTGGCAGGCGGGGGTTTCGCTCCACAAAACCACGCACCCCAAGACGCCACGGCCGTGAGGCCGTGGAGCTTCACTTCGCGTTTATGAAAGTAGTCATTGACGCCCGTTTATATGGCATATATCATCGCGGTATCGGACGCTACCTTAAAGAAATATTACGCGAATTAGCCTCTGTAGACACGACCAACCAATACATAATCTTGGTCAATCCAGCCAATCCCGAGCAACCCGAATTACCACGGGCTAACTTTTTAATAGTTAAGGCGCCGTGGCGGCAATATTCGTTAGCTGAGCAAATTAGATTACCGATCTTAATAAAAAAGTTGCGACCAGATGTAACTTATTTTCCTCATTTTAACGCCCCCTGGTTTAGCGCCCGACCATTTGTAGTAACAATTCACGACTTATTAATTAATCACTGGCCCTCTTTCCGCGCCACCACCCGGCCGCGCTGGGTATATCGGCTGAAAGTGCTGGCGTATAAAGCCTTAATTAAAAGAGTTATCACGCGAGCTAAGGCTGTGGTTACGGTTAGTCAGGCAGTAGCCGACGATATTTTGTCCAGCTACGCTATTGCGCCGGATCGGGTTAAAGTAATTTATCCCGGCCTGGCGCCGCTGCCGGCGGGAATTTGCCGCTTACAGCTGCCGGAGAAATACTTTTTAGCGGTGGGCGCGGCTTATCCTCATAAAAATTTGGAAACCCTTATAAAAGCGTTCCGGTTAGCTCACCGCGTCTTGCCTGAATACAAATTAATTCTAGTCGGACGCCCGGACTTTTTTATGGCGCGATTACATAATTATGTTGAGCAAAATAAACTGGGCGAGCTGGTCATATTTTGGGGGCAAGCTAGTGAGGCGGATCTAGCCAACCTTTATCAGCGCGCCCGCGGCCTGATCTTGCCATCGCTGGAAGAAGGTTTTGGTTTTTCGCCATTGGAGGCGTTATTGCTAAATACGCCGGTGGCCGTGGCAAATATACCGGTTGAGCATGAGGTTTTGGGTCCAGCGGCGCTTTATTTTGACCCTTTAAATATAAACGATATGGCGCGGGCAATTGTTAAATTAGCCCGAGTTCCACACTCCTCCAACGCCATGACGAACAAGCTGCTGGCTCGCTACAGTTGGCCGCGGTCGGTTCAGGCATTACTTAAGGTAATTCAGTCCACTATTCATACCCGGTAACAATAACTTCACTAGGCACTTTATACGAGCCGAGTGAGGTAAAATTTAAATAATAGGACTTACGGGCTTGCCGCTTGCAGGGCGGGCGCAGCCCGACCCCTCAAGCGGCTTTGGCCAATTTCTTTGTTAAAACCTCCGCTTTTCGCTCACCGTAGTTTTACTACGGCTCGCTCAAATGCTCGGTTTTGCCTCGAACTTAGCTCAAACGCGTAAGTCCTAAGTTTGTAATAAGTCTAAAAATAACCTAAAATATCAGTAGTGACATAGTTATGAAAAAAACTGTTAATTCAACGCGTTCCAAAAATACTAAACTCGTCGGACCGTGGCGAAAAATTTATTTTAAAGATGGCCGGCTATCCGTAATCGGTCATAGCAAAGCTTTGCTGTCAAAGCATTTTTTGAATTTGCGCGCGTTAAGCGCCCCCACGAATGCCACCGCGGGACCGGGGCTAGTGCCGGATGCACCAAATACAGTCCGGCTTAGCCGGACCGGCGCAAGGGTAAATGATAATAAGACCGCAGGAATTTCAGCCTTAGTTAAAGTGACAAATAATCCAGACGCCACTCCAGCCTCATTTGTAACCTTAGTGGTGCGAGCAGTAATTTTGGACCTTAGAAATTATTTTTTAACCGTAACCAAAATTGCGTTATGGCCCGGGCGCATGCTACGCCAGATTCCCCGGCCACCGGGCTTTAGCCCTAGGCTGATCCGTCTTGGGCGGACGCGCCCGCGGTTCTACAAAGCGGCAGAAAGTTCCGCCTGGTCGCAGGTTTTAAATTTTTTGTTATTGGGGCTGTTAGTCAGCGCGCCGGTTAAGGTTATAGCGGTTTGGTACGAATTAGGCTTACAGCGCCAGCAAGTTATTAATTTTGCCGCCGTCGGCGCCGAGCAAATTAAAGCCGGGACGGATAATTTAAGCAGCGGCAACCTTAATCAGGCCCAGCAAAGCTTTACCAAAGCCGCTGATACTTTTGCCTCGGCCGCGGCGATGTTGCAAAGTTGGCCCGATCGCCTGTGGAAAATAATGGCTCTGATTCCCGGCAAAACCCAGCAATATGTCAGTGGAAATTATATTATTTCCGCCAGCCAAGAGATGAGTCAGGCGGCGGCGTTAGCGGTGTCGGCCTGGCGGACGATGCAATCAGCTAATGTGAATGATCCGGCCAATTTGGCGCGCAACCTGGAGTTGACCAAGTCAGCAGTTGAGCAAATTAAAATTCATTTGGATTTGGCGACTGAACATTTGGACAAAGTGGACCAGGGAACCGTACCCGAGAGTTTGCGAACGACATTGTCAATTATGCAAAGTGAGTTAAGGGATATAACTAATCAGTTGCGCAATTTTGTTACTTTACCCGAGTTTATCAGCCAAGCCATTGTCGGCCAACCGGGACAGGTTAAAACTTTTGTGTTGGTATTTCAAAATCCCAGTGAGTTACGTCCGACTGGCGGATTTATGGGCAGTTTAGCGATAATGCAGGTTGAAAATGGAAAAATCAAACAGTTTAACATACCGGGCGGCGGACCTTATGATTATCAGGGCCAGTTAGCAAGCGTGATCAGGCCACCCGAACCAATTCGGCTGGTGCGCGGGGTTTGGCAATTGCAAGATGCCAATTGGTGGCCGGATTTTCCCACCAGCGCCCAAAAAATATTGTGGTTCATGGAAAAATCAGGCGCTCCGTCAGCTGACGGCGTGATGGCGTTAAACGCGACTTTGGTGGTTGAACTGTTAAAATTAACCGGTCCGATTAGCTTACCGCAATACGATAAAATTTTAACATCAGCCAATTTTTTGCGTGAAACCCAAAAAGCGGTGGAGATTGAATATGATCGCCGGCTTAATCGGCCTAAGCAATTTATTGCGGATTTGGCGCCGGTCTTACTGGATAAAATATTAAATTTACCGCCCGCCCGGCAGACTGAATTGCTGGCAACAATTGATTCAGCTTTGGCTAAACGCGAAATCCAAATGTATTTTACCTCCGCCGCCATGCAGGCGCGGGCGGTAGCCTACGGCTGGGCCGGAGAGATAAAAACCACGCCGCTTGATTACTTAGCCCTCGTGCGCACAAACATTGGCGGCGGCAAAACCGATGCCGTAACCGCCGATACCGTAAGCCATCATGCCACTATAGCCGATGATGGCACCATTACCGTGGAGGTTAAATTAACGCGACAGCATAATGGCAACGCGCGCGATTTATGGGAGAGTCGCCGCAATGTGGACTACGTCCGGTTCTACGTACCCCGCGGCTCCGTTCTGCTGGAGGCTGACGGTTTTACCCCGCCGCCGGAAAATTATTTCCGCCCGGTCCCGCCCGAAGCTGAATATGATCAAGATCTTATTAACAGCGAACAACTGGTTGGCTATAGCGAACCGTCCGGAACTAAAATCAGCGAGCAATTTGGCAAAACGGTTTATGCCAATTGGCTAAGCGTGGCACCGGGCGAGTCGGCCACGGCGCGAGTGCTGTATCGCTTGCCATTTATCTTGCGGCCGGATTCTAACTGGCAGGATTTACGGCGATATCAAGTTTACTTTCAACGTCAATCCGGAACCAAACCGGCCGAGTTTTTATCACAGGTTACATTGCCGCCAGCTTGGCGCCTGCGCTGGCAGCGCGGTTCAGCCCCGCTGACTTTTGATCAAACCAGCAAAACATTGAGCTTTTACAATAATTGGCTAGAAGATCAATACTACGCTTTAATCGTTGAAAAAACTCATGACTAGCTTGACATTTTACCGCAATCTGCTACAATTATAGCGCGTTTCAGTAGGTTGGGGGTCAAACGAGAATGTAACAGGGAACTGCACGATTATATCGTAAAAGGTGTGAGCCGTGCACTCTCTAAGCTTGGATACCAACATTTGGTCCCTCTAAGCCTTCTCACCTCCAGCCTACTGGAACGCTTTTGTTGTAGTTAGGTAAAATTCAGTTATACCGCCGCCAGATATAAATAATATTAATAGTAACTGAAGTATTATGAACAAATTAGTTTTATTCGATATAGATCAAACCTTGATCAAAAATTCAAAAGGACACAGCGCGGCATTTTCGCAAGCGTTTAAGATAGTTTATGACATAGATACAACCATTGATATAATTAATGGTCAGGGAATGACTGACCAACAAATAATAATTGAAGTTCTTAAAAAGAATGGATTAGCTGAACAAGCAATAAAATCAAAATTGCACAAATGTATGAAAATAATGGTGGAATCTTTTAATAAGATGGTTGACAAAGATGAAATTATGGTATTAAGCGGTGCTCAAGAATTACTGGAAGAATTAAATAAACACCGCGTTTTAATGGGTTTAGTTACTGGTAATCTGGAACCAATTGCCAGAAAAAAATTGAAAAAAGTTGGTTTAAATCATTATTTCAAAGTTGGCGGGTTTGGCAGTGATGACATAAATAGAACTAATTTAGTGAAATTAGCAATTAAAAAAGCGGGAAAAAAATTTGATCTCAAATTTAATAACAATATTTTTCTGGTTGGGGATACCCCGCAAGATATGATTGCTGGAAAAGAAGCCAAAGTAAAAACTGTCGGTGTTGCCACCGGGATTTATTCAAAAAGACAATTAGAAAATGCCGGTGCTGATTTTATTTTAGAAAATTTGAGAGATATAAATAAAGTTTTGAGAATAGTATTATGAGATGGTTTCAAAACCCTATTTCTGCTGCAATCTCTGTTTTTTGACTGCGACTGCGTCAGATTTCCCAAAATGTCCTCATCGTAGCTACTGCTACGTTTCCGGGCATTTTGCTCATCTTCCTTG